>Ga0302197_10000789_pt1 | contig 31802 bp, 25 predicted proteins | sample II_Bog_N2_1_FD_193526 | JGI IMG/M metagenome (GOLD analysis project Ga0302197, IMG submission 193526) | Peat permafrost microbial communities from Stordalen Mire near Abisko, Sweden - II_Bog_N2_1 | ecosystem: Environmental > Terrestrial > Soil > Wetlands > Peat | place: Sweden: Abisko... | reverse complement strand
CATTCCTCACCTTTTTTCTTATCAGCGAAATCTATTTTCTCCGGACTTATTTTCCAGCCTTCAACAGGTTTTATGCTAATGCTTCCGCTGGTGGTAGTAAAGCTTTTTAATTTTACTTCAACATTTTGCGGTTTGTTAGAATTGAAGATGTAATCCTTGTCAGCAATGTTAGCGGTTACAGGTGGCGCAATCACTAATGGTTCATAAAGTTCGCCGCGAGCGGGGTCGACGTGTTTGTATTTAATTGTCCGTTCAAATTCGATATTATGGTTTAATATATTAAATGTTATATAAACCGAATTTGGAACATTTTCAGGAAGCGACTTTTGTTCCGTAAACCCAATCTCATCTAAATAATCAGTATTATAAGTGCCTATACTATGAGGAAATTTTAACCAATATGGTTGAGTTATTATTCCGCCTGAAAAATTATTGCTAAAAACTGACATCTTATTTGGCGATAGAAATTGCTTGTTTAAAAAGTCAATAGGAGCATAAAGTTTGTAATTATCATAGAACAAAATGGCACCCATTTTTACTTTTAAATCAGATCTTATTAAAACTTGGGTTTCTACTGGGATGCTATCTCCTATGGCATAAACAGGTTCGGCCGAATAACTTTCGACCCACAATCCTGCACATGCGGCAATTAATTCATTTAACTCTTTCGTTTTCAGAACACGCCAGTATTCATCCTTCACCTTTGCAATCTTATCTGACAAGTTAATCAACTCGGGCACAGCTTTCTCAGGGCGATCAATATCAAAACTCTTCTGAATCGTAGATAATTCCCTCGAAATATCTTCAGCCCCAACTCTTGCCCAGGTGGTATTAACGCCATCCATCAAATCTGTTTTTGGCGCATCACCTAAAATGGTTTTAAAGTATTCAATAGCTTCACCTCGTTGTTTGGCTGATCCAAAGCCCTGAGTTTTATGATTGGATCTGCTTTCGGCGGCAATTTCGCCATACCCTTTTCCGATTATGGGGTTGTATACGCCAACATCCAGTTTAAACTGATCGGGGTTGGTAGTATTTACGCTACCAAAGTTAAAGGTGTTCCATAACAGGCGTTTAGCCTGCCAAACCTGTACATATTTTAACTGTTCCGGGAAACGATTAGGATCTGCCGCCGCAGTAAATGCTTCCTGTGCTAAGATAGCTGATGCGGTATGATGCCCGTGGCCACCTTCGCCGGTTGTAGGGAAACGGCAGATGATCACATCCGGCCTGAATTTTCTGATCACCCAAACCACATCACTTAATACTTTTTCTTTATCCCAGATTCGTAATGTTTCGCCTGGCCCTTTGCTAAAGCCAAAATCATTCGCGCGACTAAAAAACTGTTCAGCGCCGTCCATTCTTCGGGCCGCTAATAATTCCTGGGTGCGTATTAGCCCTAACTGTTCACCCTGTTCATTTCCTATCAGATTTTGACCGCCATCGCCCCGGGTTAAAGATAAATAACCGGTACGATAATGCTTTTCCTGTGACAGATATGCCAATAGGCGGGTATTCTCATCATCTGGATGTGCGGCAACGTATAGTATACTGCCTAATACATCCAGCTTTTTAAAGCTTTGTTCAATGGTTATAAGGTCGGATGGAGGGGCGGTTTGCGCAAATGCTGAACTACAGGCAAATAGGAATAGGGTAAAGAAAGTAATACGTTTCATAGAAACAAATATAAATGAAAGATAATCAGGCATATTTATTGTATCAATAAAAAAACAATTAAATGATTATCTGTTTAATATATATCGCAGTCTTTTGATTAAATATTTATATCTAAACAGGATCATATTACAAAAAAATTACAAAAAAATTTTACATTAATCAATCGTTTGATTAATTTTGTACCGTTAAAACAATGGACAAAGATAAAATAGATAAGAAAGATCATATCCTTGACGTAGCCGAGAAAGTATTCTCGGACCAGGGATTTGATGGCGCTTCAACCCGTTCTATATCAGGCGAGGCTGGGGTTAATATGGCTATGCTGAACTATTACTTCGGTTCAAAAGAAGGTTTATTCCTGGCTGTTTTTAACAGGAAGATCAATTCTTTTAAAGACCTTTTACAAGATCTTGGTAATGATGAGCATCTGAGTGCCTGGGGAAAGATTGAAACATATATAGATATGTATGCTGAGCGGGTAGTAAATAACAATTGCTTCCAAAAAATGCTTTACCAGGAAATGTCGATGAATAAAAGAACCGAACTTTCCGAAAATCTCACCAAAATCTTAATGGAAAATGTGAACGAGTTTCACAAACTCCTAAAAGAGGGCGTTGACAATGGTGAATTTAATGAAGATGTAGATTTTGAAATGGTAACAGCTACTATCTACGGAACGAAAAACTTTATTATCAATGCCCCGCAATTAACATCGATGATGCTTGGCTATGATATTCTGGATGAAAAAAACCTGGAAGAAAAGTTTAAACCGCGTATTAAAGCCTATCAAAAGAAATTACTAAAGTCCTACTTGGTTAAGGAAAATGACAAAACACAAAACACCTACCCTGCATATGTTAAATAAATTAATAAAACCCTTTAAACTGTACGGCATAACAGCCGTTATACTTGGCCTGCTGGTAAATACAGCCAACGCGCAAGACAGGACCATAACATTGCCCGAGGCAATTTCACTTGGTTTACAAACCAGCAAAACCTTAAAATATTCGCAGGCGAAAATTGATGAAGCTGTAACTGAATACAATCAGGCAAAAGACAAATCGTTGCCAACAGGCTCTGTAAGTGGAACTTATGACCGTGCGCAGATCCCTGAACACGTATTAGATTTTGGCGGGAAAACCATCACCTTACCCACTAGCGCTAACGCTTATTTAGGGATAGCATCCATTAACGAAACTATTTTCGCTGGTAATAAACTTAGATATGCACGCCAGTCTACTGATCTGTTAACCCAGGTATCGCGTTTAAGTGCTTCTACCGATAAGGATCAGATAACTTACGATATCATCAGTGCATATTACAACCTGTACAAAGTTTTACAGAGTATAAAAGTTGTAAACCAAAATATTGCTACTGTTGATGCGCAGATACATCAATCACAACGTTTTTTTGATCAGGGATTGGTTACCAAAAACGATGTGTTACGTTTTGAATTACAAAAAGCTAACATACAGTTAAATGGTATCGACCTTGAAAGCAATCGTAAGATCATCAACTACAATTTGGATATTTTATTGGGCTTGCCTGAAACTACCAATTTAAACATTGATGAGATTACCGATGCCGCTAAACCGATTGGCCCTTTAAGCGATTATATAGATACCGCTTTAACAACCCGCCAGGAATTACAAGAACTGGATTTGCGTAACCGTGTTGCCCAAACTAATATAAAAAGTATACAGGCTAATTTGAGCCCAACACTTGCAGCATCAGCAGCAGGATATTATGTAGGCATTGCTGGTAGCCCTATACCTAAAGTTGGTAATGATATTACGCCTATAACAGTTGGCTTAACTTTATCATGGGATTTTTCGGCGCTTTGGACAAACAAAAACAAAGTGGCACAGGCTAAAATTCAGCAAACCGAAGTGGAGATCAATAAAGGGATAACTTCTGATAACGTAAGGAATGAAGTAAATCAGGATTATCAGAACTACATTACCGCTTTAAACAAAATACAGCTTTTGCAAACATCAATTGAACAAGCCGGCGAAAACAACACTATTTTACAAAACAAATATGCAAGCAATATAGCATCGGCAACAGATCGTGCTGATGCTGAAACACTACTTTATCAAGCCCAAATAAACCTGGAACTTGCTAAAGCTGATGCAGGACTTGCTTATTACACTTTATTAAAATCAACCGGAAAACTTAACAAATAATATGCTGATGAGTAGATATGCAAATGTGCAAATCGAAATAGCCCATTCACTAAACCACTAATTCAAAAATAACAAAATACAATGGCACAAAAACACACCTCAGAAGAAGAAGAACCAAAAAAGAAACCGAATAAGGTACTTCCGATTATATTAGTAATTGTACTGATAGCCGGTATCATTTTCGGTGTAAAAGAATATATATATTTCAGCAAGCACGTTGATACTGATGATGCACAGATAGATGGCGATATAAGCCCTGTTGTTGCCCGGGTTGGTGGTTATGTTGACAGCATATATTTTCAGGAAAACGAACATGTTAACCAGGGCCAATTATTGGTTAAACTGGATGACCGCGACTATAAAGTAAAACTTGAGCAGGCATTAGCCGCACAAAAAGGCGCAAGCGCGGGTGTAGGCGTTAGTCAGTCACAAATCTATACTGTTTCTTCAAACTCAGCTGTTGCAAAAGCTGGTGTTGTATCAGCAGGAGCAAAACTCGATCAGGTATCAAAAGATTACCAACGTTATGCTAACCTGGTAAAAGACGGATCAGTAACGCAACAACAATTTGATCAGGCAAAAGCTGATCTTCAGGTTGCACAGGCAAATTATAAAGCAGCCCAGGATCAATACCTGGCCGCAGAACAACAAATTGGAACTACAAAAAACCAATTGACTGTAACCAACACCGGTGTTACACAACGCCAGGTTGATGTTGATTTTGCTAAACTACAATTATCATACGCGTCAATTACTGCTCCTGCAAGCGGTCTGGTTTCTAAAAAGAATATTCAATTAGGCCAATTGGTGCAAGCCGGGCAAACATTATTCTCTATAGTTAATGATAACAGCATTTATATAACTGCCAACTTTAAGGAAACCCAGTTAGATAAAATACGCTCAGGACAAAAAGTTGACATCGAGGTTGATGCTTATCCGGAAATGAAATTAGAAGGAACTGTATTTAATTTTTCACCGGCTACAGGTGCTAAATTCTCTTTATTGCCACCTGATAACGCTACCGGTAACTATGTAAAAGTAGTACAACGTGTGCCTGTTAAAATTTTAATAAAAGCTGATAAAGCAACTATGGACAGGTTACGCCCGGGTATGAGCGTGAATGTTTCAGTAATCTACAAAGACTAATTAATTAATAATGGCTGAACAAGGTTTTAGAAAGTGGATCATTACTATCACGGTGATCATGGCTTCATTGTTGGAGCTTATTGACACCACGATAGTAAACGTATCCCTGCCCCAAATACAGGGTAACCTGGGGGCCACGCTTGAAGACGTTGCATGGGTAACTACCGGTTATGCTGTGGCAAACGTAATTGTACTGCCAATGTCGGGTTGGTTAGGTAGTTTCTTCGGGCGTAAAAATTACTACATGGCGTCTATTCTATTGTTTACTATAGCATCATTTTTATGCGGTAATGCACATAGTTTAGATGAGTTGATACTATTTCGTATTATACAAGGTATTGCAGGTGGTGGTTTAATATCAACATCTCAGGCTATATTAATTGAAACCTGGCCACGCGAAGAAATTGGTACAGCTACCGCCTTATTTGGTTTAGGAGCAGTTGTAGGCCCAACAGTAGGGCCAACCATAGGTGGATGGATCACTGATAACTATTCATGGCCGTGGATATTTTATGTAAATATTCCGGTTGGTATGCTGGCATTATTCCTGACTTATACCTTTGTACGAACAACGCCGCGAGATGGCCGAAACAAACCCATCGACTGGTGGGGCATTGGGTTGCTTGCGCTTGCAGTAGGTAGTTTACAAACCATATTGGAAAAAGGTGAATCGGAAGATTGGTTTTCAAAAACCTATATACTAATACTTACCATAACCGCCATATTAGGAACACTGTTATTTATATGGCGCGAGTTGAGTACGGACCACCCGATAGTAAACTTTTCCATTATGCGGCATCGAAGTTTCGCGGTGGGGATGTTTACATCCTTTGTGCTAGGGTTTGGTTTGTATGGCTCGGTTTTCGTATTCCCCATTTTCTGTCAAAGTTTGCTAGGGTTCTCGGCACAACAAACAGGCGAAATTTTGTTCCCCGGTGGTTTGTGTACCATTATATTGATGCCATTTATTGGTAAGATGCTCAATAAGGGTATTCCGGCGCAATTTATGGCTACCATAGGTATGTTCCTGTTTTTTGTATTTACCACTATGCTGAGTAAATCAACGCTTAATTCAGGTACGGGCGATTTCTTTTGGCCCTTAGTTATAAGGGGGATAGGTATGGCATTATTATTCGTACCATTAACCACTTTGGCAATTGCCGACCTTAAGGGACCTGAGATAGGACAGGGTACAGGTTTAAATAATATGATGCGACAACTTGGTGGTGCTTTTGGTATAGCTACATTAACTACCATAATTCACATACGCCAGGGTGTACACCGCAACAACTTATTAACTAATATTAATCCTTACAACAATGCATTTACATTGCGGTTCAATATGCTAATACAGAATTTTGAATCAAAAGGTAAATCATTAAGCGATGCCACGCAAATGGCTTACCAGGCTATTGAAGGTATGGTAATTAAGCAAACGTTACTATTAACTTATGCTGATGCTTATTGGATATCAGGTTTAGTAATGCTATTCTCGATACCATTACTATACTTGCAGCCATTCAAAAAAGGCCAAAAAGCAGCAGTAGACGCACACTAAGCTAAAAAAGATAAGCCGCCCTATGAACACATAGGGCGGCTTTCTCAAAAAAAATTAACAATTAAATTTGGTGTATAAGCCCCACAAAATCACAATGCTTATTACTAAATATATATGGGAAGCGGGGGTGTTTAATCTTGCTATAAAATTAATGGTTTTTAATTGTAAAAAGCAACTTTGCCTTGCAATAAAAGGTACTTAATGAAAAATTTATGAAATTTTATTGCACAGCGGCTTTTTTATACCAATATCAATAAATAACCTTTCCACTTGCTGTAACTAATGATGCTATTCGTATGGCATCAAAAATCCTTTCCTCGGTAGTCCCCATCTTTATCAGTGAATCTTCGTGAGCATTTACGCATAGTTCACAACCATTAACGGCCGAAATAGTTAAACTCATCAATTCAAAAAATTCTTTGCCGGTAACAGGTTTCATCATAATCTGCATTCTGATACGTGCCGGTATTTGATTGTATTTATCTTTTTGGGTAAAATGCCTGAAACGGTAAAATACATTGTTTGATGCCAATAATGATGCGCATGCGGCAGCTTCAGCAATATCTGCTGCAGTGGCACCTTGCTCTTCGGCATATTTGGTGTAATATTGGGTAAGCGGCTTGTTTGTATTGTTTATGGCAACACTCAGGCCTAATAAAGCACATTCCTTAGTACTTAAATGCTCTGAGGTTAATGTGCTGCTGAAATTTAATTTAAAGTCGCGTATATAGCGCGATTCGCCTTTTTCAAGTAAGGTAAGGCTTTCAGTACGGTAGTCGCTATCAAGGCCAATGCTTTGCAATAGTTCGTTTATAGTTTCGGTAACTTCGCTCATCTTTTTATGATTAGTAATGCATAAAAAATCCCCGCGCCAAAAGCACGGGGACTATCAATATTCAAATAAATTATACAGTTAATGTATCCTGACCTTTTTCCCAGTTACAAGGGCAAAGCTCGTCAGTTTGTAAACCATCAAGTACGCGTAAAACTTCTTTAACGTTACGGCCAACACTTAAGTCGTTAACACAAACCCAACGTACAATACCAGTAGGATCAATAATGAAGGTAGCGCGGTAAGCAACTTTTTCATTTGGCTCTAATATGCCTAATTCTTCAGCTAATGATTTTGAGGTATCGGCAAGCATTGGGAATTTTAAATCACGCAAATCATCATGATCTCTTCTCCATGCAGCATGAACGAATTCAGAATCAGTTGAAGCGCCAATTAAGCGTGCATCACGATCACGGAATTCGCCATAAGCTTTGTTGAACTCAGCAATTTCAGTAGGGCAAACAAAAGTGAAATCCTTTGGCCACCAAAACATTACAGTCCAAACGTTATCCTCATTAGTAAAATAATCAGAGTTGATAGTTTCAAACTCTTTTCCTTTTTCGATACTAACAACCGCTGTTTTAGAAAATTTAGGGAATTCTTGTCCTATGGTAATCATATTTTTAATTTTTGTTTTTATTTGTTACAAATATACAAATAACTATATAGTTGCTGAATATATAGTTTCTATGATGTATAGATTTTATCTATGCATTATCTCGCAATATAAAAAAGCAGAATGATTTGAAAGAATCATTATATTGTGGCATGAAACCTAAATTTATCCTAACAGCATTAATGCTGCTAACCCTTAGCTTGTTAACCATAAGCTGCAACCACAAAACAAACATTAATGATGATGCAGTAAAGCAATTTCTCACGAAATTTAATGGAGCTGTATCTTCTGGTAATACCGACTTTATAAAAACTTATTTCGTAGAAAAGGATAGGAAAATAGATCGCCTTGCTAAAATATTAGCAGGAAAAACTGGCGCGACAGAAGAATCACCCACACTTTTTAGATTGGATTTAAATGTTAATGAAAGCAGAATATTGCCATCGTCCAATGGAACAATAGAAGTATCGATACCTGTTTTGTTTTCACATAATAATATCGAAAGTGCAAATTCAATAATAACATTTAAGCTTATTATTTATAAGGATAGCAACATGAGGATATCAGCCATAAATGTTTCCAAATTTTTACCGGATTATATCGCCTATGAAAACCTTGTAAAAAGCAAAACACTTACCGATAATGATATTTATGCACCTATAACCTTAAAGGCCTTTGAAACCGCAAAACAACTAAAAGCCAAATACGACAGCGTGATTTGGTTTGAGCACATTAATAAGCAAACCTATTTTTTCGTAGTGAAAGATAAATGGAGTTTAGAGCTTGCTTCTGCAGACTCAGCTAAAACATATAGAATGGGTTTAGTCGGACCTGATTTGAAGGAAATAATTCCTGTTGATTACGACCTCATTCACAACATCAACGGCACGATCAACGGTTTAATTGAAGTAGAGAAGGGCACAAGCATGGTTTCTACAATTTGCAGGGCAAAGTAATTGTACCTGTAGAATACGACCAGATTTACCCCGTAACAAATGATAATGCATTAGCCGCTTTACAAAAAGGAAGCGATTTTTATTGGTTGAACAAAGATTCTACGATTTCCGCCAAAGCAACCATTACCCTTAGCGAGGTGTTAGCCCAAACAAGCCACTTAGGCAATTTTAACCAAGACGGGGATAATACTGATAATGTAACAGAATTTAATTCACGGGAACAACACGGAACGGTTTACATACCGCCGGCATATCTTGTTGACTTAGGGATATTTTCAACCATAGAGCAATTTAAAAATCCGTTAAGGAAGAACATTGACTTTGACGATGTGAGCGCTAAGATTAATGTAAAGCTTAGCAATAAGGCAATAGTACAAAAAGGAGATAATGTGTTTGAAACAGCGTTCTATTCGATTCGCAATTATTTTTTAGGTGGGAGAAGTGCGTTTTATGATACAAAAAGAGTAGTTGTAATTGACAAAAAAAGAAATCAAATTTATAGTAACGATATAAATTTTGATTATACAGAAAGCGAAGGTTCTGCAGATACAAAATGTACTGAATATTCAATAAAAGCATTGAATGACAGCCTGTTTGAGATCAAAATAAGTGCCGCTGTGGAAATATCATTACCCGGATCAGGGCACAAAGAATTCCTTAATGGTGCACCGGTGTACCATTACTTATACTTGCGTAATAATAAATTAGTTGAGCAAAAATGCAATCGGATTTTTTCTTTTACAAAATATGTTAAAATGAATGATAGATATTTACAGGGCTGTTATGAATATACAAATCAACAAACAGATTATCTAAAACCTCAATACCTGCGATATGTGAAAAATGAAATATATGCGGATTATAACTATAAATTTAATGATACAACCTGGAATGAGACATTTTCCGAAACAATGTTTGATAATTATAAGCCTATAAATACTTCTGTTGACGATTCACTAACCGAAATTGATAAATACAACATCAACTGGATCAATCAAAAATTAAAGGCCCCCGAATCAAAAAAACTAGCATCACGATAAATGGTTGAAAAGACGCTTAGGATAATTGCTTTCTTCTGGATTTTCATTTTGTGTGCGGGGACGCTGCAGTATCTAAATTTTAAGTCAGATTATAATTTTTTGCACTTAAAACAGTTTGCGGTTAAAACAGGATTTTATCTGCCTGCGTTTTATTGCCATATTTTTGGCAGCAGCATTATTCTATTAACCGGATTTTTTCAATTCTCAAAAAAAGTTTACAGCAACCGCAGGCTGCATAAAGTATTAGGGAAAATATATGTGTTTGGTGTACTGTTTTTTGCTGCGCCGGGGGCTTATGTCATGACGCTGTTTATCAATCGCGGTACTGGCGTGTTTATCTCTTTCTTTATACAAGATACCCTTTGGATGATATTCACGCTAAGTGCCTGGTTATTGATTATGAACGGCAAAGTAGATGAGCACGTGCGCATGATGCGAAGAAGCTACGCATTGGCTTTTGCGGCAGTTACGTTAAGGTTTTATATATGGTTGTTTACCATATTTGGCAATGGTGTAAATTTCCCCAACAACTATCTCATTATTGCTTTTTTAAGTTGGATACCTAATCTTTTACTGGTTGAAATAATTAATTATTATGACCGTAAAACCCCCTACACTTTAGTTAAATAAAAAGGCGATAAGATATCTTATCGCCCTCAACATAAATACTTAATGAATAATCTATTTATTCTTCAGATCAGCTGCTGCCGGTTCATCTAAGTACCAGCGTATTTTACCATGGGTAGGGGCAATCAGTTGCGCCGGATAGTTTTCAATATCCTTAGCATCTTCCAATACATGATGAACGGCTATTGCTTTACCTTCGCCGTAAACTAAAAAGGCTATGTTGTGTGCCTGGTTAATTAATGGGGCAGTAAAGGTAATACGGTAAACTTGCTGGTCTTCTAAAAATACTTCCTTCACGGTGGCTGTATTTTCATGCAGAACTGGTGTGTGGGGAAATAATGATGCGGTGTGCGAGTTATCACCAAGGCCAAGCAGTATCAGATCAAACGTTAACGACTGCTCGTCGAAAAACAGGTCGATAGCCTTTTTGTATTCAGCCGCGGCTTCAGCGGGGCTTAGCGTTGTATCAACCGCGAAAATGTTAGAATCATCAATATTCAATGGATCAAACAAAGCTGTTTTTACCATTAAATAATTGCTGTCTTTATCATCCTGCGGTACATTACGTTCATCCCCAAAAAAGAAATACACGTTATCCCAGTCTACTTTATTTTTAAAATCGTTTGAAGCCAAAAGCTCATACAGTTTTTTAGGCGAGCTTCCACCAGATAGGGCTACCGAAAAGTTTCCGTGTTTAGCGATAGACTGTTCAGCCAGCTTTACAAAATAAGTAGCCAGGTTAAACAGCACACTTTCGGGTGTATTGAAAATATTCAGTTTCATAATTTATTTTTTGTCCTTTAAGGGCAGTGAGAACCATGTAAAACCATCGCGTGCTATTAATGCCTCAGCACTTTCAGGCCCCCATGAGTTTGCAGAATAATTAGGGAAATTCAAACTCTTCTTGTTAGTCCAGGTGCTTAATATCGGCATAATCAATTCCCATGCAGCTTCTACCTGGTCGCCACGCATAAATAGCGTCTGGTCGCCCAACATCGTATCTAACAACAGGGTTTCATAAGCCTCAGGAGCCTGGCTGGAATAAGTACCTTTATAATCAAATACCATATCAACAGTATTTAAGATCATATCCAGGCCCGGGCGTTTTGCCTGTACTTGTAAGCGGATACTCATTTCAGGCTGTATGCTGATGATCAGCCTGTTTTGTTGCCAGCTTTCAGCAGCTTCGGTAGGGAATACCTTGTGTGGCACATCCTTAAACTGAATAGTGATCACCGATGATGATTGGTGCAGCCTTTTACCAGTACGCAGATAGAAAGGAACACTTTGCCAGCGCCAGTTATCTACAAAAAATTTAACAGCAGCAAAGGTTTCGGTGTTTGAATCCGGGTTAACTTTTGGTTCATCGCGGTAGCCGGTAACTTCTTTGCCTTCCATCCATCCCTTGCCGTATTGGCCGCGTACGGCTGAATTGCGTACATCGTCAGGCGAGAATTTACGCATGGCATGTAGCACATCAACTTTACGGTTGCGTATCTCATCGGCGCTAAAATTAACCGGGGTTTCCATCGCCACTAAGCACAGTAATTGTAATAGGTGGTTCTGGATCATGTCGCGTAAAGCACCAGCGCCATCATAATAGTCGCCACGCTCTTCCACGCCTAATTGCTCGGTTACAGAAATCTGCACATGCTCAATATAATTACGGTTCCATATCGGCTCTAAAATAGAGTTCGCGAAACGGAATGCCATTATATTCTGAACAGTCTCTTTACCTAAATAGTGGTCGATACGATAGATCTGTTTTTCATCAAAAATGCTCGCTAATAAAGTGTTTAGCTCTTTAGCTGTTTCCAAATCATGGCCGAAAGGTTTTTCGATAACGATCCTTGTTTTCTCTTTATCCTCGGCCAAACCAGCTTTTGAAATATTTGACGCGATGATCGGGAAGAAATTCGGCGATACGGCCATGTAATAAATTACATTGGCTTTGGTTTTCCATTCTGCATTGCGGGCCTCTACCTGTTTGCCAAACTCCTTGTAAGTTTCAGAATCGTTAATGTCTGATACCTGGTAATACAAGTTTTTTGAAAATTCGTCCCATTTTTTCTTTTCAGCTTTTCCGCTGCGCGAAAACTGGTTGATATCATCCAATAATTTCTTTTTGAAATCATCATCTGTAAGTTTTGTGCGGCCCGTACCAATTATAGCAAATTGCTTTGGCAGCCAATTATCCAAAAACAGGTTGTAAAGTGCAGGCGCCAGCTTGCGGGCATTTAAATCTCCTGTACCTCCAAAAATTATAAATATTGTAGGTTGATTTTTAGTTGATTCCATGATATTATGTTCTATCGGCTGATTAAAATTTAATTAATGATCGCTTTTAGGTACCCATTGGGTGTGGAAAGTTCCCTCTTTGCCAACCAGTTCATAAGTGTGCGCGCCAAAATAGTCGCGTTGCGCTTGTGTTAAGTTTGATGGCATCCTTCCGGTACGGAAGTTATCAAAGTAGCTTAACGAAGCAGCATAAGATGGAACAGCGATACCGGCGGTAATTGCAGAAGCGATTACTTTTCTTGTACCCGGTAATGCAGCGCTAACCAATTTTTCAACGTTAGCATCTAATAGCAAGTGTGATAATTTCGCATTGCCTTTGTATGCGTTGTATATATCATTCAAAAATGTTGAACGAATGATACAACCACCACGCCAGATCTTAGCGATCTCGTCTAAATGCAGGTCGTAGGTGTATTCCTTAGATGCGTTTGACAACAAGAACATACCCTGCGCATAGGTAATAACCATGCTGAAGTAGTATGCTTGCTCTAATGCTTCTAAAAACTCATCGGTATTGCTAACATCCAATTTCGGAGCAGTTTGACTGTATACTTTGGCAGCTTCTAAACGCATTTCTTTGTATTTAGAAAGATCACGCATAGATACCGCTGTATCGATACTTGGGATTGGTGCCTGCAGGTCCATGGCCACTTGTGATGTCCATTTACCGGTACCTTTAGCTTTAGCTTCGTCCTTAATATCATCTAATAATAAATGATCAGTTCCGGGAGCTTTATAGTTGAAGATGTCTTTGGTGATCTCTAACAAAAAAGAGCTTAAACGACCGTCGTTCCATTTAGTGAATAAATTTTTGATGGCTTCGTTATCCAGTTTCAACCCGGTTTTAAGCACTTCGTAGGTCTCCGCGATTAATTGCATAATACCGTACTCGATACCATTATGTACCATTTTAACAAAGTGACCTGATGCACCAGGGCCAATGTATGTTACACATGGAGCGCCATCAACTTTAGCAGCTATAGATTCCAGTATCGGTTTCATTACATTGTAGGCATCTTTATCGCCACCCGGCATCATGCTCGGGCCACGGCGTGCGCCTTCTTCACCACCTGATATGCCCATACCAAAGAAATGGAATCCTTTAGTTTCCAGCTCATCAACACGGCGGTTGGTATCGGTAAAATGTGAATTACCGCCATCTATTAAAATATCGCCTTTATCAAGCAAAGGCAGCAGTTCCGCAATTACGTCATCCACAATTTTACCAGCCGGAACCAGCATCATTATAGCACGCGGACTTTTAAGGCTTTTTACAAAAGGTTCAACTTCGCTAAACCCTTTAAGGTTTTTATGCGTGCTTTCCTGCTCTAATAACTGGCCCTTTGAAGCGTCTTTATCAAAACCGGCACCTTTAACACCATGGTCGCCCATGTTTAACAGCAGGTTACGGCCCATGGTACCAAGGCCTATCATGCCAAAATCGTATTTATCTGTTGTGTCGCTCATTTTGTTTGAGTTTGTTCTTTTTTTAAATCTTCCAGTATTTTTTTTGTGATTTTGAATTCGGTATGCTGATACGCTCGCATCCCCAATTTTTTGGCAGCAAGCGCAAACATTTTCCTATCGTCAAAATACACGCATTCCTGTGGTTGAGCCATAGCTATACCCATTGCCAGCTTAAATATCGCTGGATCAGGTTTACGGATTTTTACTTCGCACGAAGAAACAAACGCGTCGAATACATCGTGCAGTTTGAATTTTTTGATGCGATAGTCGTTCAGTTCCTTGCCTTCATTGTTGATGGCAATTATTCTGAACCCACAATCCTTTTTCCATTCTTTTAACCAGGCCAGCATATCGGGTAATTCTATCGACTGCTCGAACATGAAGTTCTTGAAATCTTCGCGGGTAAAATCGCGTGGATGATTAAAAACTACCGTGTCCAGATATTCGTCAAGATCAACACCAGATGCTTCGTACACATTAAAAATGAAGGTGTGCAACTCTTTAACCTCGTTATAGTCGAGCCCGAATTTCCTAGCCGCTTCCTCGCGGGATTCGTGGCCCCAGCCATTGGTAAGCAAGATGCCCCCAATGTCAAAAAACAGGAATTTTATGGCTAATGTTTCCACCAAGATTATTTGTTTTTTTGATCCTCGATAGCTTGTAACAGTTTTTCGAAAGGCTTGTTGAATTTATCAATACCCTCATCTTCTAATTGCTGGGTGATCTGGTCGATATCGATACCTGCTTTTTTCAACCTGTCTAAAGTTTCGCCTGCTTTATCCAGGCCTTGCTCTAAAGTATTAGCAGCAATACCGTGATCAGCAAATGCTTCGATAGTTTCCAATGGAACTGTATCAACAGTGTCAGCGCCGATCAAAGCTTCAACATATTTAGTGTCTTTAAATGCAGGGTTTTTGCTGCTGGTACTTGCCCACAACAAACGTTGCGGTTGAGCGCCTTCTGCAGCCAGTTTTTCCCAACGAGGGCCACTGAATACTCTTTTGTAGATTTCGTATGCTTTTTTAGCTGACGCGATAGCAACTTCGCCTTTTAGGTCACCTAATCCCTTTTCGTCAAGTAATGGGTCAACCAATACATCAATTCGGCTTAAGAAAAAGCTTGCTACTGATGATATATGAGCAATTTTATGGCCTGCTGCCAAATGATCCTCTAAACCTGAAATGTAAGCTTCAGTTACTTCTTCATAACGAGGTAAGCCAAAAAGCAGCGTAACGTTAATGTTAATGCCTTTTGCTATCGATTGGCGAATTGCCGCTAAACCCGGTTTTGTTCCAGGGATTTTGATCATTACGTTTTTGCGGGCAACTTGTTTCCAAAGTTTTTCTGCCTGTGCAGCAGTTTCTTCGGTTTTTAGTGCCAGGAATGGTGATACCTCTAAACTTACATAACCATCTTCGGCTTTTGATTCGTTATATACGCCTTCAAACAATGCGGTAGCATTTTGAATATCCTTTACTGCCAGGCCAAAAAAGATCTCCTCGTTATCAGTATGCGTTTTTGCCAATTCAACAATATCCTTATCATAATCAGTACCGCTGGTTATAGCTTTCTCAAAAATTGCTGGGTTTGAGGTTACGCCTCTGATACCCTCCTGGTCAATTAGCTTTTGCAATTTACCTGATGCAATTATTTCCCGGTCTATAAAATCCAACCAGATGCTTTGGCCGAAACTGTGTATTTGTTTTACTTTGTTAGTTTCCATTGTGAGTATGTATATTAATTAATTAGTGCTTTTTTTTGTGTTTTATCTTCAATAAGCGTACCACCTATTTGTGCTGTTTGTTGGCTAATGTCATAATTTTACGCCATTAAAATCTCCACATTGTAATTTATAAATAAGCCGCTTTCAATAACCCCGGTTATTGATTTTATGGCGTGCTCCATATCTTTACCAATATCATGAAATCGTGCATCCAATATTAAATTGCCATTTTCGGTAATGATAGGGCCGTCTTTGCCTTTTGCCGGCCGGAGCAATAATTCGCCTGCACCTATCTTTTTTAGTTCTTCTTCTACATGCAATAAAGCCGTAGGAAAAACCTCAATAGGTACCGGGAAATTAGTGCCAAGCTTTTTTACCAGTTTGCTATCATCAACAATAATATAATTTTTAGCGCTTGAGCTGATGAGTAGTTTCTCCTTAAACATTGCGCCGCCCCTGCCTTTAATTAAATTTTTGTCGGGATCAACTTCATCGGCGCCATCAAATAGCCAGTCGGGTTTGTTTTCGAAAAGGGTGGTTAACGGGATGCCCAATTTGGCGCAGAAAAGAGAAATTTCAACAGAAGTAGGTATCGCTTTTACTTTTAAACCTTCCTCTTTTATCCGTTTAGCTATAGCTACAAGCGCTACGTAAACCGTTGAACCCGAACCTACGCCCAATATATCGCCATCCTTAACCCTGGTGGCAATCTCATTAGCAACCTTTTGCTTTCCTTCAAGGTTGATGATGGTTGCAGACCATTCTAAAGTGTTAAGTATGTCGCTTTGCCAGTTCATTTATTTAGTATCGAGTATTTAGTATCAAGTAGCAAGACTTTTTATAACATATAATAGCAAGTATTAAGCAGCATGTCTTGCTACTCGATACTTGCTACTAGGTACTTTCTATAATAAAGCTTTCGCTCTTTTAACTACATTATCAACAGTAAAGCCGAAATGTTTATATAAGTCTTCAGCCGGTGCAGATTCACCAAAGGTGGTCATGCCCAACATATCGCCTTCGTCGGTGGTGTATCTATGCCATCCCATTGGCGATGCCATTTCAACGGCTAAGCGTTTGCGGTATGCTTTAGGGAATACAGATTCTTTGTAAGCGGCATCCTGTTTTTCAAACAATTCCCATGATGGCATGCTTACCACGCGGGTTGAAATACCTTCTGCCTCCAATTTAGCCTGTGCTTCTATAATTAAAGAAACTTCGGAACCTGTCGCCATTAAAATCAAATCAGGGTTCTTGCTGGCCTCTGATAGCACGTAAGCACCTTTTGCAAGGTTATCTGCTTTCGCGTATTTGTCCTGGTCGATAATTGGCAATCCCTGGCGGGTGAATACCAATACAACCGGGCCACCTTTGTGCTCAACAGCGGTTTTCCATGCCTGTACACTTTCGTTTGCATCTGCAGGACGAATAACAGTAATGCGCGGGATAGAACGTAATGATGCTAATTGTTCAACCGGTTGGTGGGTAGTACCATCTTCGCCTAAGCCAATACTATCGTGTGTGTAAACGAAGATCGGGCTTATTTGCATGATGGATGCTAAACGTATAGGCGGGCGCATGTACTCAGAAAACATCAGGAATGTTGCCCCGAAAGGAATAACGCCCGGTGTTAAAGCCATGCCATTCATTGCTGACCCCATGGCATGCTCGCGGATACCGAAGTGGAAGTTACGGCCTGCCCTGTTTTCAGAGGTAAATGAATCGAAATTCTTTAGGTTAGTGTCAGTGGATGGTGCTAAATCGGCTGCGCCACCAATTAAATATGGGATTTTTTCAGCAAGTGCGTTTAGTGCTTTACCTGATGCAACACGTGTTGCCATTTTAGGATCAGATGCTTTAAATACAGGTAATGAATCTGCCCAGCCTTTTGGCAATTCGCCTTTAACCGCGGTTTCGTATTCCTCAGCTAATTCAGGGAATTGAGCTTTATAATCCGCGAATAATTTATTCCATTTAGCTTCAGTATCTTCACCCCTTGAACCCACTTTGTGGTAGTATTCTAATACTTCGGCAGGAATATTGAATGATTTATCAGGATCGAACCCAAAAAACTCTTTTACTAATTTAATTTCATCAGCGCCAAGTGGTGAACCATGTGATCCGGCAGAGCCTGATTTATTAGGGCTACCATAGGCGATCAATGAACGAACGCGGATCAGTGAAGGTTTTTGTTTTTCTGCTTTGGCGTTTGTTAAAGCTAATTCTAAAGCATGTACATCGTTAACATCGGCAATTTCTTGTACGTGCCAACCATAAGCCCTAAAGCGCTCGCTTACATTTTCGTTAAATGTAATATCGGTTGCACCTTCGATAGAGATGTGGTTATCATCATACAAATAAATGATGTTGCCTAACTCCAGGTGGCCTGCTAATGATGCTGCTTCTGAAGTTACACCTTCCATCATGTCTCCATCGCTGGTGATAGCGTATATGTGATAGTTGAAAAGATCAAAACCGGGTTTGTTGTAACGTGCAGCTAAATGTTTTTGCGCGATAGCAAAACCAACACCATTGGCAAAGCCTTGGCCAAGCGGGCCGGTTGTTACATCAACACCGGGGCATAAGCCATATTCCGGGTGACCTGCGGTTTTACTATTTATCTGGCGGAAATTTTTAATATCGTCTAAAGATAAATCGTATCCTGTAAGGTATAAAAAACTGTATTGTAATATACAGGCATGTCCACAAGACAAGATGAACCTATCGCGATTTGCCCAGTGCGGGTTTTTAGGATTATAATTCATGAACTCTTTCCACAGTACGTGGCCCATTGGCGCAAGGGCCATGGCAGTACCCGGGTGTCCTGAATTTGCTTTTTGTACAGCGTCTGCTGACAAAATACGAACTGTATTTATGCCCAGTTCCTCAATGCTTGGGATTGCTATTGTATCCATTTTTTTAAATATATAATAATAGTATTATTAGGTTGATTTATAAATTCTATGCCGAAGGGTTTGCTGTTTTGGTATTATGCTCCACCGTCCACAATCTCGATCCGCCTTTTATTCCATCTTCGTTGGTAACAATTTTCATATTTTCATCAAGTTGAAAAGTCAGCTTATCGGCATTGCCGCCACCTATATATAAAGTATCGTAATTGAATACTGTTTTTAAAACTTCAAAAACTTTTTCCATGCGCTTGTTCCACTTCTTTTTGCCTACTCTTTCAAGCGCTATTTCGCCTATGTACTCATCATAAGTTTCTTTTTTTGAAATGGGATGATGCGCTACCTCTAAATGCGGTAATAACTGACCATCCATTAATAGGGCAGTACCAAAACCTGTACCTAAAGTAAGCACCATTTCAAACCCCTTACCGCTAACTACACCTAAACCCTGCATATCAGCATCGTTTACAACTTTAGTGGGTTTGCCAAATTCATTTGTTAATCTTTCGGCAAAATCAACGTCTTTCCAATCATCGGTACCCAAATTGGGGGCCGTTTTTATTATACCGTCGCGTACATAACCGGGGAAACCAACTGAAACGTGGTCATAATCAGGAAAAGCTGATATTAGCTTTTTAATAGAATCAATAACATTTGCCGGGTTTGCAGGTATTGGGGTTACGACTTTATCGTAAGCTTTTTGCAATTCGCCTTTGTTATTAAGGATGGTTGCTTTAATATGGGAACCTCCAATATCAATCGAAAGAATTTTAACAATGGCAGAAGTGTTTTTCATTTAAGAAAAAGTTGATAAACAAAATATATGTCAGGCAGGCAGTTAACGAGAACCAAATATCACACTTTTAATAATAAATAATTATTAAAAGTGATATTATTTGCACAGGCAAATAACTATCATTAGAATACAATAGTGGTGAATTTGTTTTTTTTTAGGTAATATGTAAAGGTTTTTTACAAAGGAATTGCAAAAAAAAGAGCAAAAGGCATCCGGATAAATCCAAACGAAAGGTTATTTACTTCTAAGAAAAATAGAAACCTAAAACTTTAGATTGGTTTTAACCCAGGTCTGAACGTCCTCTTGAAGGTTAATATCTGCAGGTAGCTGGTCGTGAATTAATTTTTCAATCTTGTTACCAGTGTTCGCAAAGCGGTAGTCCCAAAGTATCATTAAACGGTTTATCAGGTAAACCATTTCGTTACCTTCTTCTTTATCAAAGGGTGTTGCATCCGGCTTCCCGTATACATGCGGATCGTTATGGGGATAAGCGCTCCATTTGTAATCGGAATAATGCAAATTTCTTTTTGAGAACAAAATCATATAAGTACCGGATTTTTCTAAAGATACTCATAATAAATGGGTTTATGGTCGACAGCAACGGCTACGCCTTTTATATATTAACACTAATGCTTTTTAGTCGGCAAGCCATCAAAAGCATTTATGTTTAACTCAGAATGAAACAAAAAAGGCGATACCGCTAAGTATCGCCTAAAATATTATTTAATAGCAGTATTAGTTGCTTGTTTGATCGGGTTGGTTCTGATCATCATCTTCGGGCAAGCCTACAATTTTGTAAGTTTTGTTACCATCCTGGTCTACTTGCGCCTTGTAATAAATGCCATCGGGAGAAAGATATAGTTTATCGCCATTAACGCTAATCTTCCTGCAATTAGGCGGCAATTGGGTAACCACATCGCCAATCTGCGGGGCGGGCGGGGTGTTATCAACCGATTGATCGTCGGCAGTGTTTAACTCACCGTCTTTACCGGCAACCTGGTAGCTTAATGTACCATCATCCTTAGTTATCGGCACATAATAAACACCATCAGCCTCATAGTATTGCTGGCCATTAATTACAATTGATTGCGCGTTTGATGGTAATGTTTTTACTTCGGCGCCAACTGGTGGCTCAACAACGGTATATTGATCGTTATCATATTGATAAAATAAACCTCCGCTATAAAAATATTGGTAATCACCATAATAAAATGGGTAATAGCCATAAGGCAAAATGCCTATGCTAAAACCAAGCCGTGGCGCATAATACGAGCCATAATAGCCATGGTTATAGTGATAATAAGTATTACCATGCGCGGTAAAACCGGCACGTACACTTACACCTCCGGAAAAACCACCTGAATGGTTATGGCCATAGTATGACCCTTGGGTAGTTCCGGCATTTGGGCGATAGGTTTGTACCGTAGATCTTGTAGCGCCATTATATTGCCTGGTTTGTGTTATGCCGTTAGTAGTTCTTTGGGTAGTAGTTTGGCGGTTGTTATTATAATTGTGTTGACCCCCATAAGAGTTACTTCGCTGCGGGCCCGCAGTAGTGGCGCGAGGTGTGAAACTCCTGGCCGGGGCGCTCTGAGGAGCAGAGCGTTGGGGCGCAGGTCTTGAATTACCGCCGCCATTGCCATCGCGATGCTGAGCATTTGCAGATAAGCTTAGAAACAAACCTACCATACCCGCTAAAGCTGTATATGATAATGATTTAATTATGTTTTTCATGATGAGTAAGATTTATATAGTTGTAAATCTATATGATGCATAGTAATATAGACGAACAATTATATGAATAGTTTAACGCTTTATAAAACCATGCTAATTGGTTGCATTAAAATTATAAATTTTAAGCCAATTACCAAACAGGTTAACAAAACGAACTCGCCATGCTGTTTATTGTTTATATAAACTGTAAGCCTGCAAAGTTTTTATTGAGTACAAGGCTGTTATCTACATTTAGCCATTTATCTAAAACGGTAGCGTAAACATCTCTAAAATCTACCTGGTATTTAAGGTCGCCACTATCAAGGGTTGAAAGATCGGGCGCGGGATTGTAAATACCAGCCTTTTTTAACTTGCCGCCATATAGCATAATGTTATTGGCTGTGCCATGGTCGGTTCCATTACTGGCATTTTGCTCCACACGACGGCCAAATTCCGAGAAGGTCATCACCAGCGTATCATCCAACTTGTTGGTTTGCTTTAAATCTTTTATGAATGCGGCCACTGCATCGCCATAAGTTTTTAGTTGCCTGCCTTGCTGTCCTTGTTGGCCAACGTGTGTGTCAAATCCGCTGAGGGATACATAATAAACCCTGGTTTGCAAGCCTGAATTTATAAACTTTGATACCGTTTTTAACTGATTAGCAAAAGCTGTAGCCGGATATTCCGCGGTGGTTTTATAAGTTTTGGATGTGTTTTGGATATAATCTGCTGAAGAATAGGTTTCTATCATGGTTTTATACAGATAGCCTAAATTGTCTTCGTTTAAATGTTCGGAATTCTGACTGTGAACTAAATCTTTAAAAAATGGTTCACGCGTGGTTTGGAATAGTTTATAAGGATCCTGTACGGCTATGGCTTTCATTTTCGCGCCTTTCATGGCTAACGAAAGGGTATCATCAACCTCAATAGCTGTGTACGGATTTTTATTAGTTTGGCAGTTGGCATCCAAATACCTGCCTATCCAGCCGTTGGTTAAAAACTGGTTGGAATCGCTGGCAGTTTGCCATATATCCATCGACCTAAAGTGGGAACGATCAGGATTTGGATAACCAACCGAGTTGATGATGCTCATATATCCCTGGTCGTAAATTTCTTTTAATGCCGATAGGTTAGGGTTGAAGCCCTGCATATCATCCAACGGGATAACGTCAGTTTCTTTTATGGCGATTGTACTACGTTTTTGGAAGTAAATATCGTTGCAATAAGGCACAATGGTATTTAAACCATCATTGCCACCTGATAGCTGAATAATTACCAGGTTTTTGTACCCGGTTAAGCCGCTCATGGCCATGGCCTCAAGGGGTTTTAAAAACGCAGGCACCATAAATGCACCTGATACCAAAGCCGTGTTTCTTATAAAATCCCTTCTCCTCATGATCCTTATGTTTAATAAAGTTGGTATTCTGGTGTTGAAACCAATTCAACTACCATTATTTTTAAATCATTATCCTCGTTCACTGTATTTTGCACCATGCCATTTAATGGCGGTTCTAATAAAAACTGCGCTATTTCAATTTTCGACAAGTCTTTCGGAATCTCACTAAAAAACTTATCCCAATCGGGTTCGGTTTGCACCTTCGTATCTACCACATGCTGCTGGTTACGTACAGTTGCCAAAAAAGCCTCATCTTCCGGATCGGTTTTGCCGGTAAAGTCAATTAAGCCCTGATCTAAAACCGTTGAAGCGATTTTAAGCCGATACATTAATGATGAGCTATCTATCCAGTTTCGGCCTCCTGGCCATCCTGCTACATTTGGCGGATAAAACAATTCCTGCCCTAATGCCCGCTGAAATAATAACAATACATCGGGTTTTTGATAAGTAACATAAAACTGCCTGTTTAAGCCCACTATAAAATCAATTGGCGATTTAATAAGGTTGCCGGTATTTTTATCATCATAAAACCAATCGGCTGTAAAAACAAATTCAAGCAATGGTTTTATCTCATAATTGGCGTTGAAGAACACATCGGTCATCGCGTTTATATGCGCGTCATCCGGGGTTTCATTAACCAGGTATTTGTATAGTTTGGTGCTAATAAACCGGGCTGTTTGTTTTTTAGATAGCAGGATATCAATAATATCTTCGCCCTGAAAATTGCCCGTTTTACCCATAAAAGTTTTTACACCGGTATCATGAAAAAACTGGCGCATTTTAAACGTGCCATCTTTATCAAAACCCCAGCCGGTAAATGCACGCGCCGATTCTTTTACATCCTGTTCGGTATAATTGCCGCGGCCAATGGTAAATAGCTCCATCAACTCACGTGCGAAGTTTTCATTAGCATGCCCTTTATGATTTTGCTGGTTGTTTAAAAACAACAGCATAGCAGGCGATTGCGAAACCTGTATAAGCAATGTGCGGAAATTGCCTAACGCATTGGCACGTTGTATATTATTTAATTGCTGTACATAAATCGCTTTGCCATCGCGGCATGAGAAATGGTTATTCCAAAACAAGGTCATTTTTTCGCGTAGTACTGCATCGGTAGTGCTCATTTTGGTTATCCAGCCTACGTTCAGGTTTTTTTCCTGCTCGCGTTCCATTTGGAAAAACTTCTTTTTGGTATCGGCGTCAGCCTTGGCAAGCATCATGTCATCCACAGTTTGTGTAACAACCGCTATCGGATCGTCAATATCGCTGTTTTCGAACAATTCCTTCACCGCTTTATTTATCGAAGCGTTTTTATATTTCCTTAAATCTTCGAAACGCATCCCGAACCCTGCCCTTGAAAACAGGTGTTTTATCTGTTTGATATCCTTCATGCTTATAAATAGGACAATCTGATTCTCAATAGGTTTAATGTTAACTGCTAATTAATTATTTTTATTATCTTAGATGCGATTAAACCCTTACACAGTGCACAAGTTTCTCTTACTATTTATCGTTAGCCTAATTACAATCAATGTAAAAGCGCAGCAACCCCCTCCCACTTATCAGGACTACGGAAAAGTTGATAAGAGCGACCTTGAAATGACCATTTTACTCCAAAAGATAAGTTTGATGATGCCGAACATGAGCATCATATTTAAGCGGATGATAAATGAGAAAGATGGAATAAAACTGTAAGGTACGTGATCAATCATAAAAAAAACCTTTGCTTTAAAAGCGACTATCCGGAATTTTATGCTTTTTACAAAAAAATGTTTGAATTATTGAACGAACAGATTGTATTAAAGAAAAGCTAATTAATTATTATATTAGTACCGATTAAACCTTACACAATGAATAAATTTTTTACAATCCTATCGTTATGTGCACTTACACTTGCGGCAAAAGCCCAGCAAGCTACTCCCTTAGATCAAGAATATGGAAAAATAAACCAGGCAGACCTTGAAATGAAAGCCTGTGATTTTGAAAAAGATGCGAATGCTGAAGTATTGATTGATAAAGGCGACTTATACTATGACCAAACATTTAACGTGGTTTTAGAAGTACACCGCAGGATAAAAATTTTTAATGATAATGGTAAAAGCAACGCCAACATTGTTATTCCTTTTGATGGCGGGGACCGGTCGGAATTTATTACTGGGTTACAGGCAGAAACAGTGAACCTGGTTGATGGAAAGGTTGAAATAACCAAACTGGATAAAAAGCAGGTATACATTAAGAACATCGACAAAGTTAAGTCGGAAATGATATTTACATTTCCCAATGTAAACTCGGGATCAATAATCGAATATAAATATACCTGGAATGGGGAGGATTATGGATATGTACCTGCATGGTCATACCAGGAAGATATACCTGTACGCTACACTGAACTGGATACTAAATTACCGGATCTTTTATATTTTACTACACGTGTAAAATCATTATTACCTTTGACAAAATACACTACATCGCAAGAAACAGGCAGTATTGGTATTGGCCAGGATGCAATACCTTATACAAACGAATGCGCCAAGCGTGAAATGGATAATATCCCATCATTAAATGATGAGCCATACATGAGCTCAAAAGTAGATAACCGGGCATCCATATCTTTTATACTTACTTCTATCCGGCCTATAAACGGGCTTGTAAAAAGCCGCGCCGATACATGGGCCAAAATTGGCGGTGCCCTGGCGGATGATGAAGATTTTGGTCATCAGCTTAAAAGAAAACTGACCGGCGAAGACGTTATTATTAACGAGGCAAAAGCTCTGAAAACAGATGATGAAAAAATAGCTTTCCTTTTCAATAAAGTTAAAACAACAATGAAATGGAATGATGAAGACACGTGGTATACAAATGTAGGTACCAGTAGTGCCTGGGATACTAAAACCGGAAACGCGACAGAGATTAACCTTATATTGTATCACTTACTTAAAAAATCCGGAGTAGCAGCTATGCCAATGGTAGTTAGCACGCGTGAACATGGCAAGGTTAACCCGTCATTCCCATATATTGGCCAGTTTAACCGCGCGGTGGTATATATACCCGTCGACAGTACAAAAATGTATGTTCTTGATGCATCGAACAAATATAATATGTACAACGAAATTCCTTACACCCTGCTTAATTCATCCGGCCTCTCCATGGATATAGATAATAAAACAGAAGGCCTTATTTTTCTGCAGAAACAAAGCCCGATCAGGGAATCTATTTTTATAACTGCCGAAATAAAACCGGAAGGGAAAATTGACGGTAGTGCCGAGATCAGCAGTTTAAGTTATAACAGGATGAGCGACATTGATGATTATACCACCGACGGCGAAAAAAAATATATTGATAATTTAAGAGAGGACGATAATAACCTGAAGATATCTTCCCTTAAAATGGAAAATATGGATGTGGATTCGTTGCCGCTAGTGCAAAATATAAAGTTCAATCTCGACCTTACAGGTTCTGACGACAATTACATTTATTTTAATTCAAATTTGTTTAGCTCATTACATAAAAATCCATTTTTAAGCGAAACACGCAGTAGCGATATTGATTTTGGCTATCCATCAACCTTAACAATAAACGGTATATACAAAGAGCCGGCAGGGTATAAAGTTGACGCGCTACCTAAAAACATCAATATGACCATGCCTGATAGGGGTATTACTTTTAAACGCGTAATAGGCGAGCAGAACGGTAGCATAGTAGTACGTTATGTGGTTAGTTATAACAAAAGCATATATTTTAAGGAAGATTATGCTGATTTCCATGAATTTTTCAAGCAGTTGTTCCAAATGCTTAATGAACCTATCGCTTTAAAAAAATCCTGATATGCGAAAATATTTAAGTTGCCTATTAATTATTACGATGATAGCTGTTTGGGGCTGCAAAGCGTATTCGCAGGAGATACCAAAAGAACTATATAGTACTGCCGGGATACCTGATTCCTTAAAGGAAGATGCAAATTCGGTTGTACGATATTCCAATGATGAGGTGTTTATTGATGGCCCTGGAAAGGCTATAGTTAAACACCATTTAATTGTTACCATATTAAATGAAAAAGCTGATAGACAAGCGATAGTAATATTGCCCTATAATAAAAAATTTTATACAGTTAGTGATATTAGCATACATGTTTATGATGCCGCCGGTACTTTAATAAAAAAATATCATAAGAGCGATATGGATGATGTTGCTGCATTAAATGATGAAATTTTAATTAGCGATGACCGGTTACTGGGCGTAAGGCATGTGGTGTCGGCCTATCCAACAACTATTGAGGTTGAATATGAAGTGGATCAAACAAGCTTTATCCAATTTCGATGGGATATTCAGGGCGAAGACCAATCTATACAATCCGCAAAGTATTCAATAACAGCAGACCCGTTAATAGGGCTTAGATATCAGGCCAGAAATATTAGTTTAACGGCCAATAAAATAAGTGCAAACGGAAAGGATACTTATACTTGGAATATAGCGAATAAGAAAGCAATCAAAGTAGAAGATGGCGCAATGCCATGGCGGGTATTGCCTGAATTGAAAATTGGCGTTAACAAGTTTGAATATTATGGGTTTAACGGTGATTTTAGTACATGGCAAAATTTTGGCAAATGGCAACAAGCATTAAACGCTGATGTTTGTAACCTTAGCCCGCAACGTGTTGCTGAGATACAAAAAATGACAGATACCATTAAAACCGATAAGGCAAAAGCAAAGTTTTTGTATGAATATATGCAGAGGGATATGCGATATGTTGTTGTTGCTTTAGGCATTGGTGGTTTAAAGCCGTTTGCGGCAACATTTGTTGATCAAAAAAAATATGGTGATTGCAAGGCTTTCTCCAATTACATGTGTGCCTTATTAAAGGCGGTAAATATTCCGGCGTATTATTCAATAGTACATGCAGAGCCTAATGAAGAACCGCTTGACCCAACATTTCCTTTTGATATAACCAACCATATAATTGTATGTATACCTTTTAAAAATGATACAACCTGGCTGGAATGTACAAGTAGCACCCAGCCTTTTGGTAAATTAGGCTCATTTACAGAAAATCGTAATGCGTTGCTTATTACACCTGACGGAGGCAAATTAGTTAACACCCCTAAAAGTGTCGCAGATGATAATGTTTTTACCAGTGAAGTACATTTAGCCATTGACTCTGATGGAAGCGCGAAAGCTCAGGTGAAAATTTTAGGTACAGGAGTTTATCGTGATGACTATATTCGCTTGTCTTACGCAAAAACAGATGACCAAAAGGAATTTTTAATGCATGCGTTAAATATAAAACAGGCTTCTGTATTTGATTTTACACAAGGTAAAGATGAAAATGGCGTAAAAGAGGTTAATGTAAATTTAGAGTATGACAAGTTTTGTGATATAATGGCGGGCAGTAAGCAGTTTTACAGGCCGAGGGTTTTTGACTTGTGCGCATTTACCGTACCTGTTTTGGAAAAACGTAATAGCGATTATTATTTCCAATCGCCCATGAAAAAAACTTGTGTAACTACTATTGATCTGCCCGCAAATTATGAAATAGAAGCATTGCCGGCAAATCAAAGTTTAAAGTTTAGTTATGGTAATTATGAAATAAGTTATGTTTATAATGCGGCTAAAAACCAAATAATAAGTACGGCAAAATTTAGCATCACCAACCAGGTTATTCCTGCTGCAAAATACAATGAGATGCAGCAATACCTGGATGCTGTTGCAAAAGCGCAAAATAAAAAACTGGTAATACGCCATAAGGCGTAAATTTGCCCTGATGATTTTCAGGCTTGATGAACGTTTAATATTTCCGGACCCCGAACTGGCAGAGCCCGACGGGTTGCTGGCAATTGAAGGCGATTTGTCGACTGAACGTTTACTGCTTGCATATCAAAACGGCATATTTCCCTGGTATAGCGATGATTCGCCTATTTTGTGGTATTCGCCGCATGAGCGGTTTGTGCTTTTTCCGAATGAATTGAAAGTATCCAAAAGTATGCGGCAGGTTTTGCGTTCCGGTAAATTTATCATCACCCAAAACCAATGTTTTGCTGATGTTATGGAGGCCTGCTCTGTAGTTGAGCGACCGGGGCAGGACGGCACCTGGATAACCGATGAAATGAAAACCGCCTATGAGCAGCTTCACAAAAGCGGCTATGCGCATTCGGTTGAAGTTTGGGAAAAAGGCGAGTTGGTTGGTGGGTTTTATGGAGTGCAGATCGGCTCAGTTTTTTGCGGCGAAAGCATGTTCAGCAAGGTTAGTAATACATCTAAAGCAGCTTTGATATGGTTGTGCCAAACAGGCTTATATAACTTAATAGATTGCCAGGTGCATACTGAACATTTGGAATCGATGGGGGCATATATGATAAGCCGCGAAGATTACATGGCGATACTGCGGGATAATGCATGAGGAAAGCTTTAACTTTACCATTAAATTCTTCTAAGGCACTTGTGATTCTGAGCGGAGGGAAGAATCTTCTTCTATTTACATGGCGAACAATGCATGTTGCAGAAGATTCTTCGCTCCGCTCAGAATGATAAAGTGGCCAAAATAACAATTCTGGAGAAGGACAAGAACAAATATGCAGCAACCCATACATAAAGAACGTATTATTTTAGGCATCGACCCCGGAACGGCAGTAATGGGTTATGGGCTTGTTAAGGAGGTCGGCTCAAAAATAGAACTCATCAGTCTGGGTATTATCAAAATGGATAGCCTGGATGACCATATGCTGAAACTACAGCGAATATTTGAGAAGACAGTGGGTTTGATTGATAACTACAAACCCGATTGCCTGTCTATCGAAGCGCCATTTTATGGTAAAAACATACAGGTAATGCTCAAACTGGGCAGGGCGCAAGGGGTAGTGATGGCCGCTGCACTATCGCGCAATATCGAAATAACGGAATATGCGCCCCGCAAAATAAAACAATCCATTACAGGCAACGGAAATGCCACCAAAGAGCAAGTAGCCGCAATGTTAAAAACGCTGCTAAACTTTACTGAAACGCCCGAATTTTTAGATGCTACAGATGGTTTAGCCGTGGCTGTTTGCCATTCGTTCCAAAAAATAAATGTGAGTAAACCGGCTGGTGGTAAAAACAACGTTGGCGGGAGTAAAAAAACTTATTCGGGTTGGGAAACTTTTGTAAAGGAAAATACCAGTAGGGTGGCTGGTATTGGGAAAGCTAAAAAGTAAGTTAAAATGTCATTGAGGAACGAAGCAATCGCGAACCTTCCAAGTCTGCTTTTCTCAGTTGCGATTGCTTCGTTCCTCAATGACATTCTGCTTTATATCGCCTTCTCTTTTGGCGACAAATCAAAAGGAATTACAACTTTAAAGCTGATGTTCCGGCCCATGTTGAATATACCAGGCTGTACGCCCGGAGGTACTGTTGCGTTATCAAAATACTTCAACCTGCTCATATTTGATTGATAGTTCACATTGGCCAGGTTGGTCCCTTCTATAAATAACTCAAGTACCTTGTTCCCTTTTGCATTTACAATGTTGCCACCTATGCCTGCGCTTAACAGGTTATACCCCGCTGTATAGGTTTCTGTTCCGTAGGCTTTGAAGAAACGGTTTTGAGCAGAGTAGTGATCGAATCCACCAAAAGCATACAGATTTTTAAATGTTTTGCCCAAGCCTTTTGCAAAAGTACCGCGTAGTTCGGAGTGGGTATGCAATGGCGGGATAAATGGCAGGTATTTCAAGCTATCGGGCACTTTAGCACCTGTACCTAAATTAGTACCATAAGTTAAGGTAGCCGAATTTTCAAAATGCAGCCATGATACCGGATGGATATCCAGGCTAAATTCGCCGCCGCTGATGCGTGCCTTGCTTTGCACGTAAGTAAATTCGCTGTATTGGCCATCTTTTTGGATTTCCCCGTCGGCCGAAACACGTACCGGTTGTTGGTCTTCATCCAATACCTGCTCCTGGAAAATGTAGTTTTGGATATGGTTATCAAAAACCTCGACACTTGCCGATACATTAGGCAATGTTAGGAACGCGCCCAGATCTTCCTGGACACTAAATTCAGGTTTAAAGTCGGGATTTCCTACGTGATATATTTGCGATCCGGGATCGGGGCCATTAGCTGATAGCTCGGCAATGCTCGGCGCCCTAAAGCCGCGGGCTATATTGGCTTTCAATAAAAATTGGTCGGAGAAATTATAGGCTGCGCCAAAGCTTCCTGATACACCCGAAAACGTTTTATTTAACGCGCTGAATTGCTGTGTTACATTAGCTGTACCTGTGGGATTTGGCCCGGTGTAAAGCGTTGGAAAATATTGCTTAGCCGTATCAATATAGGCTGCCCTACCGGAAAATGAACGGGTATCATATCGGGCACCGCCCGACAGATCCAGCTTACCGAAGCTCTTCTTCACGGCAAAAAACGGCCCTACATCAAACTGGTGATAAGCCGGGATCGGGAAATCGGTACTGTAACCTAATGTATTATTTTGGTATTGTCCGTTTACACCGATGGTGGTTTCCCAGGTTTTGGCAATGTTAAAATTGTATTTAAAATCGTAGGTCCAGGTGGTGAGTTGCAGGTTTAATCCCGGTACATCGGCATCTTCAGGATGGGTAAACTCACGGCGATGGCTATATTGATAACCCAGGTTTACTAATAAATTGCCGCTGCCGATGATGAAATTACTGATATCATAAATACGGTACAGTTGCACGTGCTGGTGCAATACCGGTAGTGCATAAGTATTTAAATCGTGTTGGGTAACATCGGGTCTGGTGGTATCAGCATCAGTAATTTGTTTGGTGAACGCGCGGTTCGCCGGGTCGCGGCTGCCATCAGGGATCGCCTGCAGATCATCAAACGCGGACGCGTTTAAATAAGAGTAACCCCATGATT
>Ga0302197_10000786_pt1 | contig 31860 bp, 27 predicted proteins | sample II_Bog_N2_1_FD_193526 | JGI IMG/M metagenome (GOLD analysis project Ga0302197, IMG submission 193526) | Peat permafrost microbial communities from Stordalen Mire near Abisko, Sweden - II_Bog_N2_1 | ecosystem: Environmental > Terrestrial > Soil > Wetlands > Peat | place: Sweden: Abisko... | reverse complement strand
ACAAGCATTAGTAGAAAATTAAAAATTCTCATAATAAAATAAATTAATTAGGGTAAAGTTGAAGGGTTGATTGCTACCGCAAACAACTCTTTATAAAGAAGTGGTATAACAACCTTTTATCTGCAATAGTGCAGTGTTTTAAAGAGGAGGTAAGTAGCAGCGAACAAATGATAGAAGCTTAATTGTATTGCTTCTGAGCGAAGCATTACTATAAGTTACCAAACGTACGATTTATTTTTAATTAATTGACTATCAACTTAATTAATTAAATAATTAATACTTATCAATTTAATTAATAACATATTTGGCTCTAAGATAAAATCGAACTGTGCATTTTCATCACGTCAAATTTTTATTAAATAAAAACAGGCTTTATATTATAATTATTGCCAAATCAAACAAAGTGATATCGCGGGAATGAAATAATGGTCACGATTTAAGCGGAAAGTAAAGAAGAGTGGATACCCGGCTTATAGAGTTCACAGCATCGGCAAAATGATATTTAGCGTACCATTTGAATTTGATGAAGGTTATATAGTTTTTGGCTTTTCAGTCCCGAACGGGCATAAATGGAACGTTTTTATGGGTAATAAAGCCCCACAAACCTTTTATTATTACAGTTTGGATGGAATGGTTTTATTCAAATTAAATTTATTGTTGTATTTCTGACTTTCATTATATAATGATCTTTCTAATTGAAAGTCCTGATGATGAATATCCTTATAGTTGATTATCATCCCATCCTTAACAACCAATGTAAGGTGCACTTTTTGCCCTGTTGTACTTATCCAACGCAAACGCTCCATATTAATAGCCATTTTACGAATTACCCCCTGAGGGATTACATAGCAATCCCCACTACGCTGACCAACCAGCAACCGCATATGATCCTGAAGATCAAAATACAATTTAGATTTTGGCTGTACACTGTTTATTGTGCCGTCAAAGTCATTACTATTTAATGCCAGCATCAATACCATGTAGGCCTTAAACTTTGAGTATTGATCAAGCTTTTCTGTAGTGTAAACCGGATTCAACTTCCCATAATGCAAATCATTAATAAACCGGATGATGGCATCTGTTAAAAAAACATCGTACAAAGCTGCTGCTTCATCCTTTTTGTTTTGTTGAATAAGTTTATGCAGTTCAGGATACACTAACTGTTTTGGATGATAGTCCTCATGATTTAAACCGTATTGCCTTACGCAATCCAACAATAGCATGGCATCCCATACATGGCTTTTAACAGTATCGGCAGCTATCCAGGCTAATTTATAACCATTCGCTTTATAAAACCGCTCAACAGAAAGTGGGTAATATAAACTCGCCCTGCTCCTTTTTAGGGCATGGAAAATTGTTGTGTCGCTGGCTGCCTTTAATTTAAAAGGAGCCAGCAACATAACAAATAGCATTAGCTTAACCACGGTGATAGTGTTGTGGTTCTGCTATTTCGAGCACAACCCTTCCCTCAATCTCGCCTTTTTTCATTTCGTCAAATACGGCGTTTATATCTTCCAATTTAGTTGGACGAACGGTGGCCTTTACTTTGCCTTCCAAAGCAAATTCTATGGCTTCCTGCATATCTTTTCGAGTGCCCACAATTGAACCACGAACGGTATAAGCATTAATAACAGTTTCAAATATCGGCAGGTCGAAACTTCCTTTTGGCAAGCCATTTAATGCGATAGTACCTTTACGCCTTAGTGCCGATATCCCTTGTTTAAAAGCTATGGGCGAAGGTGCGGTTACCAATACACCATGCATGCCGCCAGTCTGCTTTTTCAAAAATTCGCCCGGATCTTGCTCTTTGGCATTTACTACCAATTCTGCTCCCAGCTTTTTGGCCAGTTCCAGCTTATCATTCGATATATCAATGGCGGCTACATGCAAACCCATCGCCTTAGCATACTGAACAGCCAAGTGGCCTAAACCGCCGATGCCTGAAATGGCTATCCATTCTCCAGGCTTGGCTTCAGTTTCTTTTATGCCCTTGTAAACGGTTACACCGGCACAAATAATAGGCGCCATTTCGGTAAAATTAATATTTGGCGGAAAATGTGCCACATACCGGGAATCCGCCACTACATATTCGGCAAAGCCACCATCAACACTGTAACCGCCATTTTGCTGCGTATCGCAAAGCGTTTCCCATCCGGTAATACAAAATTCGCAGCAACCGCAGGCGCTATAAAGCCAAGGCACGCCAACTATATCACCCTCTTTTACATTTTTAACACCACGGCCTAATGCTACCACGTAACCCAATGCCTCGTGACCTGGTATTAGCGGCATTTTTGGCTGCACCGGCCAATCGCCTTGTACGGCGTGCAAATCGGTATGGCAAACGCCACAGGCAATCACTTTAACCAATATTTGGTTTTCGCGCGGTTCTTTAACCGGCATTTCTTCGATGGTTAGCTGGCCTCCAAATTCATGGACAACAGCGGCTTTCATAGTTTTAGGGATCATAATATGTTTTTCATTTTAAGGTGGAACGAAACGGTTAATTGGTCTTTGGTTTTTATCATACCGCCCAATTTATGTGGTGGTATCAGATCGAAGTCGGAGAAATTCAACTGCTGAGATCCGATCAAATGCACAACTTTACCTGTGTCAGAAATCTGATAGTTGATAGTATATAGCTTCTTCACTCCTGCTATTTCAATTTCAACCTGCCCGGTAATTTTAAGCGGCCTGATAGAAAGGTTTGGCAATTCGCTCAAAGACAAAAAGCGAATATGAAGCCTTGGGTATTGTTTTGCTTTTAATGTTTTACGCAAATCATGCGTCATCATGGCTTTGTGGCAATCAAAACTTAATACAGCCGGGTTAATACTCCCTATAAGGCTAATGCCATTTTCGCCTTTGCAAACCGTTAACGTATCCGCCTGGTCGCAGCTCGCGATATCGCAGGAGAATTTATTAATGTTGGTGCTGCCATTCACACTTAGGCTGCTGCTTTCGCTGATGAGCCATTTGGTTTGGGGCCTTGCACCAAGGCCTATTAAGGTTAATATGATCATTATCCTGCTAATCATGATTAAAATCCGATTGAAGCTTCTAATACTGCACCATGAAAATTACCACCGTTTAAAATATTAGCGGCGGGGTAACCTTCATAATTTTGATTTACATATTCGGCCTTAGCCATTATATTTTTGGTGATAAACCAACCTAATGAACCAGCTTCGCGGTTAATGGTAATATTGGATGTATACCCCTGCAATAAAGCTGTTACGGTATTATAGCGGAAGCCTACCCAAAAGTTTTCTTTACCCTGCGGGAAACGATAGATCAGGTCTGCAGCATATTGCGTTGCTTTACGTTCCTTCACTTCTGTTATCGCGCGTCCGTTAGCATCTTCGGCTGTGCCAAAAAACTCAAGTCCTTTATATTTCAGGAAAACGTTACCCATAACGGTGTTTATTTCTTCGCTAAAACCGGGGTTTAACCTACCAGAAAAGGGGCTGTAATCATTTTCGTCAGATAGCGTGGTACCATTGGCTATGTTTTGATTCTCCATTACATTAAAATAATGAGAGCCGGTGCGGTCTCCACCAAAAAGGGTACCGCTATTGGCGCTATGCACGGTATAACCTGAACCAGTAATCCTTACCCTAAAATCTTTATTCACTTGTTTATCAAACCCAATTTTGCCGTGGAATGCGGGATCAAATTGATTAGGTTGATGTGTGGCAGAATCAATTTTAGTACCTGCAATAACTGTGGCATCCAGTTCGCCATTGGTTATACCGCCCATTACAAAGAAGCCGGAATTGGTATGGATATAAACCTCGGCACCTATTTCAGTAGCAAATTCATCCATAATATAGTTTTCTACAAAAGGGTTGTAGATGGTGTTACCACCGTCGGATCTCCTGAAATGCTGATCGCCGTAATCCACATCAAACTGGCCTACTTTGATGGTAATATTTTTCATCAGCATGTTAACAATGTCACTTTTAAGAAACAGCAGTTTATCAAACTGGATATAGCCACCTTTTACCCAGGTATCTTCATGGTGACGGGATGCTAAATACATGGTGATATTCATACGTACACCATCTGCCAACTGGGCATCCACATTAAGATTAGCCATTGGTAAATCGAACCCATTGGTTAACTTTTCGAGGCTGTTAACGTTGCCTGTAAATCCGGTTTTTGTTAATGGTGTGGCGGTATTAAAGTTTCTTAGGCCCTGAAAAGCCATTTCGAAATTGCCGCCAACTTTTACTTTTAAATCGGTAAAGGGAATAGTATCAATTTTAGAGGTCTCGAACACATTAACGCCCTGTTGATTATTTGGACGAAAGAATTGCATTTCCTGTGCTTTAATACTTATAGGTAATAACGCTACTGCTAATAATATATATAGAATTTTCATGATTATTTTTTATAAATAAGGTTAAACTGAATAGTTAGGTCATTGGCAACCTTCATGGTGCCCAGCATAAATGTGGGTGGTTTAATGCCATAATCTGTTAGCTGGATCTTTTTCGCGCCTATACAGGTTATTACATTATCGGCACCAATAGTTGCTGTAACGTCCATGCTGATGGGCTGGGTAACGCCCGCTATGGTTAAATCCCCTTTGGTACTAATCAGGTACTTGTTATTTCCTGTTGATGTAATTACTGCTGAAGTAAGTTTATAACTGATGTTTGGATATTTACTCTCGTTAACAGATTTATAGGTTCTGTCATCCATAGAAGTATGGTCGCTGTGGAGGCTTTTTACCGCCAGGCGAAAGCTGAATGAGCGCAGCCCTGTTAGTTTATCTCCATCAATAATAAAATTGCCCTGGCTTTCCATAGCTGTTGAGGTCATCACCCAATCATGTACGTTTGAGGAGCCAAGAACTTTGATGGTTACGTCCGGACTTTGTGCCAGTTTGTAGGTTGATTGAGCCCTTACCAAAGTGGGAACGGCTAAAAAAATGATTGCCGTCAAAATTAGCTTGACTGTGGCAATTGGGTGAATTAATGTTTTCATGGTGATGTATTTGTTTAGGTCAAATGTATTGCTGATAGCACAGGTAATTAGTGATGGGCGTTAACCGAAAAGGTGATGCAAATCAATTAATTGCGTATAATGATAACAATCACGACTTACAGTTAAAAAAAATGCCCGCTCTAAATTTCTTGAGAATGGGCATTTTAACAAGGCTTATGGTATTTAAAATACTGTAAGTGTTTCTTCAACCGTTGAACAAGGAAAAATAAGTAAGGGCTTGCCGGGGTGCTCAGTTAGCTTTTGTGTTACGCTCCTGTTAAATACTTTTTGGAAAAGGCTGCGTTTTTGGTGTACCAAAACCAACAGGTCAATATCGGTATGGGCTGTGAGCCATTTTAAGCTTACAGTTACATTATCGCTTTTTATATTATGGTAGATAATTTTAGGATAATTAATTTTTGAAGGGATCTGGTTAAAAAATTGCTTAAGCATGCTTTCTTCTATTCGGTCGTTTGATCCTTCGTCAGCAATATGTGTAAGCATAATCTCCGAATCGGAATATTTAGCAAGGCCGGATAATGACTCAAGAACATTAATATCCGAATAATTAACCGCGCTGGCAAAGGCTATCAGCTTATAATCCTTAAACCGCACCTGGTAAGGGATAACCATCACCGGGAAGGCGGCATTTTCAATAATATTCCAGGCGTGGTTGGTTCCTAAAAAGTTGGTCAGGTTATTAGCACTGTGCATACTAATCACGGCTAATAATACTTCGTGGTTGGCAGCAAGTTCATTCAGTTTATCGCCAACTAAGCCTTCTTCACTACATTGCTGAATATCCGGTTTAAATTCACAATCCCCGTCCTCTTTATCCAATTCCGCTTTTAAACGCATAGCTAATTCGCTCAAATCATTTATGCTGTTCTCTTCACTCGCCCGCATGGGCCATACTTTTTTATCAGTAGTTTGTTCATCAGCGGGCACTTCATATATATTGCATAATAACAGGTTGGCTTCTATTTTTTGCGCCAGCTTCAGCGCATAATGGGCTACATAATCAGCGTTTATGGAAAAGTCGGTTAAAACTAATATGGTTTTCATGGTGTAAAACTCATATTAATACACCACCGTACCAATGACGAAAACCAGTATTTATAATGACATCAATCATTTACCAAACCCCAAAAAGTGATCATCGTCACTTTTTGGGCTGAAATTCATCATCTATTACAGTTCAACAATGCCGATATTTGATACATGGAAAATGCCGCGCTATTAGTTGCCATTATTGAGAACGCTATCGACGGTATTATTACCATTGATGAACGCGGAAAAATCGAGTCTATCAATCCCGCGGGGTGCAAGCTATTTAAATATACTCCTGAGGAAGTTATCGGCAAAAATGTTTCGATACTGATGCCGCCGCCTGATAAGGAACAGCACGATGAGTATTTGGAACGTTACAAGCAAACCGGGCACGCGCATATTATAGGCATTGGCCGCGAAGTAAAGGGATTAAGAAAAGATGGTTCGATATTTCCTTTCCGCTTGGGGATAAGCCAGGTTCAGTATTCAGGCAGGAAAATATACACCGGTTTTATACATGATCTGAGCCGTGAGAAAGAAGCAGAGAATCAGCTAAAGGAATATGCCTCTCATCTGGAAGAATTGGTTGTTGAGAGAACTCAATCACTAAATGCTACAGTACAAGCCTTATTAGCGGCAAAAGAAGAAGTTAGCTTATCGCTTGAAAAGGAAAAAGAACTGGGCTTGTTAAAAAGCAGGTTTGTATCGATCGCGTCGCATGAGTTTCGCACACCTTTAACATCTATTCAGTTATCTGTATCCTTAATTGAAAAATATGCCGAACCTTTTAACAGCGTCAACATTGTTAAACACGTAGGCAAGATAAAAAGCGCGGTAGGTAATTTAACATCTATATTGAATGACTTTCTTTCACTTGAAAAACTGGAATCAGGCAAGCAGGAACCAACTTATCATGATTTTGACCTGGTAAAATTCTCTGAAACGATAACAGAAGAAATGCAGATATTGGCTAAACAAAATCAAAACATTATCTATCAGCATACCGGTACAAGAAGCACTATACGATTAGATCAAAACCTGCTAAAAAACTGTATAGTGAACCTGGTTAATAATGCCATCAAATATTCAGGGGAAAACTCTTTTATAGGTTTTACCACCGAAATAAATGACCGTGAGTGTATTATTACCATTAGCGATAATGGCATTGGTATACCGGAAGCCGACCAACGACATTTATTTGAAGCATTTTTCCGCGCGCACAATACAGGTAATATTCCAGGTACCGGGCTAGGTTTAAACATTGTTGCCCGTTACACACATTTAATGAATGGAACTATTGCTTTTAAGAGCGAGGTTAATCAAGGCACATTATTTATTATAAAATTCCAGCTGTCATGAATAAAAAAGTATTAATTATTGAAGATAATGACGATATACGAGAAAACGTTATAGAAATATTAGAACTTGCAGGATACCAGGTATTTAGTGCCAACAATGGCAAAACCGGTGTTGAACTTGCTTTACAGGATACACCTGATATTATACTTTGTGATATTATGATGCCTGAAATGGATGGTTATGGTGTTTTATACCTTCTATCCAAGCGCCCGGAAACCGTTGCCGTGCCATTTATATTTTTAACAGCAAAGGCTGAACATTTCGACCGCCGTAAAGGCATGGAAATGGGTGCCGATGATTACCTAACGAAGCCATTTGATGACATGGAGCTTTTAAGTGCTATTGAAAGCAGGCTTAAAAAGAAAGAAGGCCAACAGGCGTTTTACAGCAAGTCATTAGATCGGTTAAACTCATTAGTTGCAAAAAACGGCGGTTTAGATGCTTTAAAAAAGGTTATTGAAGAACGCAAAGCCCGGTCATTTAAAAAAAACCAGGTTATATATTACGATGGCGATAAAGGTAATGGCCTGTACCTTATGATAAGCGGGAAAGTAAAAAGTGTTAAACTGGCAGAGGATGGGCGCGAGTTAATAACCGGCATTTATTCGGCTGATGATTATTTGGGTATTAACGCAATGCTATCAAACGAACCCTATGCCGATACAGCCACCGCTTTGGAAGATAGTTTATTGTGTTTGATACCAAGAGAACAACTGGAACAATTGTTAAACATGTACCCGGAAGTTGCCCGTGAATTTATCAAACTATTGGCCAATGATATTCGTGAAAAAGAAGAACAACTGCTGCAGATGGCTTATCATTCCGTAAGGAAGAAAATGGCGGAAGCGTTATTACGGTTACAAAGGCAACCGGGCGGTGTTGATAATACCTTTAAAATAGCCCGGGAGGACCTTGCATCCATGGCAGCCATGGCTACTGAAACGGTGAGCCGTACCTTGTCGGATTTTAAAGAAGAAGGCTTAATAGAAAAAAAGGGTAGCACCATTACCATCCTCGAGCTTAATAAACTGACCAAAATGAAAAATTGACAAGGGTCATTTTTCTGTTTGACTATACTCATGGCGCAGGATTGGCTGTAATACTACTATTGCAGCATGAAAGTAGTAGCTTATAGTGTAAAGCCTTTTGAAAAGGAACACCTGGCCAAGGCCAACCAAAAAAAACATGATATTACGTTGATCTTTAATTCGCTGAGTTTAGAGACGGCGATTTTTGCCGCTGGCAAGCAGGCTGTTATTGTATCTTCTACCGATGATGTATCAACCGAAGTGATAAATAAGCTGGCAGATTTAGGCGTTAAGTACATCACCACCGGTTCTGCCAATACCGCTAATATTGACTTGGTTGCTGCAAGTATACATCGCATTAAACTGGCCAACACCCCCAATGAGCAGGACATAGCGAGCCAGACCATCAGGAACCTGGATATGTGGGAAATGAATAAATGTGTGGGTAAAGCCTGTATATGCGCTAAAGCTTGTAAGCAATAATCAAGACATGAAAAATCCTCCGGACAATATTGTCCGGAGGATTTTATTATAAGGGTATTAAAGAATATAAATCGCTAACATGGCTAAATTCACCACTGCGGTAAAGATGAAAACCCCGATCACCATACGGATGCCTGAACCACCCATGCCCACAATTATATTAGCCAGGTATAAGCCAAATGTTATTGGCAATACAATTATTGGGGCATTATAATAATACAACAACACGGCAGGTATCGGCAGAAAAAGCACTCCCTGAAAAACTAATGAGAACAGGAACCAAATAGTTTTGTGGTCGGCCTGACTATCTAATTTCGCCATTAGGTTTGCCCATATATGGGTTTCTTTAACAGTTAACCAATTGTGATCTTCGTGTACGATTGATGTGTTTATTGCAGTTTCCATTTTGATTTGTTTTTGTAATACAAATCTCCTGTAAATGAATAGCTTAAGCCATGACAACCATCATTCTAAAAATGATTTTCGACACTAATTAAATGGATTATGATTTCTATAATAACGCTTAACTTTTATCCTGTAAACATCAGATAGTAAAGTAAATACCAGAATAAATAGCGGGATAAAAAATGAATGAAAACTAAAGTAGCGAAACAGATATGCGCCGCACAAAGCGCCGCACATAAAGAAGAAGATAATAACCGAACGCAATTTGATCCGCGCTTTTAAAGCTGGTTTATCTGGTGTGTTTTGCTGAAATATTTGCCCCAGCTCAATACCAAGATCGGTAAAGGTTCCGGTAAGGTGAGTTGTTCTGACGACTGAACCTGAAACAATAGATACCAAGGAATTTTGCAGCCCCATTGCGAACAATAAACTGCCGGCGAAGATTTCCTTTGCAACAAGGCTATGGTTATATCGATACCCAAACAGCGCTACGCCAAGCAATACGGCCATTTCAATCAATATAGGAATAACATAAGAAAACCGCTGGTTGCGGCCTATAAAAGAAACGATTAAACTTGAAACAAATGCTCCGGCTAAGAACAAGAACATCCATAATGCTACCACCCTGGCAGTTTTCCAATCCTGCATGGCAATGCGTTCTGCAAATAGCGCGGCATGGCCGGTTACGTTGGTAGTTAATACCGAAAAGCCTAAAAACCCGGCGGCATTTACAAAGCCAGCTGTTACACAAAGCAATGATGCTAATTTAACATTATGTGCATAGGTGCGTTTAGTACCCAGGTGCCTTAACATTAATAATTACAACCGTTAAGTTAAAAGTGTTTTAGCGGCATCAAACAATACCCCTAAATGATTTATGCCTTTGTACATGGGGGTTGGCTGTTTATCTAATCCTAATAATGTGTACACCGCGGTTTGCGCTGTGCGTACAGAATATTCAACAGTAAAAACAACATCCTCTGGCACTTCTACAAACTGGCCGATGAATGCCAGGTTATGCGATACTTCCGGAACCACCAATGGGCGGTCTCCTTTTTCACGCACCAAAAACTGGCTGGTTATATAAGGCAGCATGCAGGGTATGCAATTGCTGGTTTTTAATATTTGATCCGTTACATCGTCAAAGTGCAGATGGGATAATAATTCAGTCATGATCTCGGCTCCGGTACAATCTGCCATCCGTTTTTTCACGAAGTTGCCTTCCCTATTTGGGAATAATCCATAACCCCAAAATACGGTTACATCATTAGGCTGGCCGATAAAATGCGGCTGATGCGGTAATACAACTGACATTAACCAATTGGAATCTTTAAAGGTCACCAGGCCACCCGTACCAGCTACATTGCCCGTGAACTTTTCCATCAGATCAAAAAAATCAGTTCCCTTGCAGGTTACGGTAAACGATTCCCATTTGGATTGATCAACATGGCTGTCAAAAACCGCGGGGTTACCAAACTGTGGGCTACGTTCAGCAATATTATGCCATAGCTTCCAGCTGCCACCTGCTTTGTTTAAAATCACATCAGGTGGGGTTTGCATGGAGCCTAAACTCGAATCCGCGGTCATGGAGCCAATAGTTACCAAAATCAAATCGTGCATACTAAGCTCAATTTCTTTTTTGGCATTGTTTTGTTTGTAATGGATGCGCTCAACCTGCTCCTTATCATCCAAACGCCTAAAATCAAGATTGGTTACCTCCGCCCCTATTTCAAATTTAACGCCTTGCGTTTGCAACCATTTTATTAATGGCTTTACTATTGAATCATATTGATTATATGGCGTACGATCAACACCGGAAAGGGTATTAATTCGTTCAAATTCGTGTATAAAACGGTGCAGGTAACGCTTAAACTCAACCGCGCTGTGCCACGGTTGAAAAGCAAACATAGTATCCCACATATACCAAAAATTGGTTTCGAAAAAGCGGGGATCAAACCATTGGTTTATTTGCTTCGCACCCAATTTTTCTTCGCTAATTGCCATCAATTCAATCAGGTCGAGCCTGTCTTTATAGCTGAAATCCATCGAGGTGACATCAACAATATGTCCGTTTGAAACAACACGGGCATTCGCATGTGTTTTTATGTTTTTGTTGAAGCCTACGATCTCATCATAAACAGTTACAGCCGTATCATTAAGTGATGGAATAAAAGAGAGAAGATCATAGGTACATACATAACTAAAGTTAAGCATGCGCCCGCCGCGTAAAACATATCCATCTTCGGGGCATCCGGAGCCATCCAAACTTCCTCCCATAATTGGCTGTTCTTCAAAAATGGTGATGTGGTCACCCGATATTTTACCGTCTCTGATAAAGTAAGCCGCACTTGCTAAGGATGCAATACCACCGCCAACTAAATAAATATTGCGATAAGGAATTGTTGTATTTGAAGCTTTCATGGTAGTTTAATTTGAAGGAAAAACAAGTAATGGAATGGCAATATGCTTAACCATTTTTTGGGTATGGCTGCCGTTAAAAAGTTCATCAAAGAAATTATGTGAACGGTGAACCATTGCCATTATATCTATGGTTCCATGGTTGCATAGCCACTGTAACCCCTTAGTAGTATGCTTTGCATTAACCACACGGTAGTAGATGTGCGGATAATTAACTTTATCGCTAACGTTAACCATAAATTTATCAACCCGGTGTTGAAATTCAGCGTCATGCCCACCGCCATCAACTATATGTGTAACCAGTATCTCTGCATTAAGCGGCCGCGCAAGTGTTGTTAGTGTTAAAATACATTCCAGGTCATGCTCAGGATTTTTAAAATCAGTCGCGAAGGCTATTTTCTTTATTGGAACAATATCGGCTAATGGAGGAACCAATAATAGTGGCCTTTTTACAAAGTCGATCATCTTGCTGACATGGTTACCCAACAACAAAGTGCCTAAACCGCTATTACCGTGTGTACCTGATAGCACAAGGCCAATGTTATGACTGTGAATTGTATTATTAATAATATCAGTTACTGTTCCCGCTTCACTTATGCAACTAACAGCAGGGTTAAAACTTATGGTTTCCTCTTTACCCTCCAGGTATTTTTTTAAAAGGTCGAGTTCATGTTCGCTATCTTTTAACAACAGATCCGATTCTTCCATTGGCCAGCTCACCATTCCGGATTGGGGAATCTCGGCCGGCTCAATTATAGCATTGCAAATTATTATATTGGCTTTTACTTGTTTGGCCAAGCTATAACCATAGGAGAGTGCATGCTTTGCATTTTCTGAAAAATCGGTGGGAAAAAGGAATGTTCTCATGGTGATACAAAGTTGCGTATAACTACACGCCTCAGAAATGATAAACGTCACTATTTAAAGTGTTTATAATCATTTATGTATACACTCATATTATTGAAGTTTGATATAATGGATAAAATTGTTTTGAGTAAGAAGACCGGGAGGTTTGAGAGGGTTTAGATTTATTGATCTAACCCCCACTTTCTGGCAGTTAAGAAGATAACGAAAAAGGTAACCAAAGAAACAATGGAAGCCTGCAAAATAGCAACGGGTCCTGCCCAAATAATTAAAGTGAAAGGTAAAGTGGCACCAAGCAATACAATACCCAGTTTAATATAAAATTCTACCCTAAAACCGGCATCGAGCCAGCGGGCAAACCGATAACATTGGAAATGATCAGCCCTAAAAGCAGCGCCACCAAAGGCGGTTCCAGATTATAGCGATTGGCTTGATCCCAGGCGCCCACCACGTAGATAACAGTGGATAGTACAAAGATGAAAATGAAAGACTTAATAAATGCCTTTGGCTTTTGCCCAATGAATGAGATAACGATGGTGAACAGGACCAGAAAAGCGGCGAGCAAAGCAAGGTACTTAATGCCATTCTTTGAGAATTGTGCGCCAAGCTGCGAAAAAGTTGACCATTTGCTGGGAGCTACCGCGATCCAGGAAATGCTGGAGCCGGAAAGATAAAAAATATAAGCCAGCGCAACAATGCCAAGGCCAAGCCAAACAGCCCACCAATCCTCTTTCGACCAGAATTCCTGCCAGCCGGAGGGTTTTACACCTGTTGTTTCAGTATTATTTGTTGTTATAATGAATTGTTTTGTTTTAATATTTAATTAAGGTTGACAAGCGAAAATAAGTAAATTACACTTAATCTATAAAGTTAGTAGACTTTTTAAAATAGCGCTAATCCCCCATCGTTCTTCCTAAGTAAATAAAACGCTTTTTTAGCCGGGAGTTGCTAATTAAGCTTTGCGATTAATGTTTTGTGCCACGATGTTTGATTTTAAAATTCAGTAAATGAAGATACCATGGGTATGATGGCAGCTACACAGCACCTCCAATCATTGTTCGGCGACGAGCGATCCGAAAAGTTATAAGGCATGGCACGCCGAACATAATCAAACAATTTAACTCCGGCAGTTGTGGGTTGTTTATAACGATCATATTTGAAGTTAATTATTTCGGTATATGTCAGAATAACAAAGAAAAGAGGGAAGACGAAGGCCGTTAATCCAACTCGTGAGTATTTAGCCATCTCTTCCTGAAATCAGGATAATATCTTACAGGAACTGCATAGCGCCATGATTGCTTTTATCTATTATCAAAAAGCTATTTTATTTATTTATAAAAAGCTTTAAATAAGATTATTAATTTTAACAACGTTATTATTTAACAATTTTGCTACAATTGGCATTATACCGTCCTGGCAATAAGTTCATATTGGGCTTAGTTCACTCCGGTTCAATACGGGTTGAAACGTTGTTACAGCAGGACTATATTCATATTCATTGTTGACAGTGTTATAACCATAATCCATCGACCATTCCCGGAAGCGGGCTGCCACAAATTCGATCGCGTTCATCATATATTCAACTTCGGCGTTACTCATCGTTGGATGGATTGATATCCTGATCCATCCGGGTTTAGCCGACAGATCTCCGGCGCTGATGGACTCCAATATTTTAAATGAACATTCTTGGCTCACCTGCAACAAACGATGCCCATATGTGCCCGCACAAGAGCAGCCTCCACGGGCTTGCAAGCCAAAGTGGTCATTCAATAATTTAGTAATAAGATTATAATGCGCACCTTTTATTATAAAGGAAACAACGCCCAATCTTTTTTTCATATGCGGTTCCAATACTTCTGCACCTTTGATGTTTTCAAACCGGTTAAAAATTATACGCAGCAATTCTTCTTCGCGCTTCCTGATATTTTCAATGCCCATTTCGTTTTTTAGGCAGATACACTGAGCTGCTTTGATACCCTGCAGCAGCGGGGGTGTGCCTCCATCCTCTCTTAATTCGATGTCCGGGATATATTTATGCATCTTCCAGGGATTCGTATAAGATAAAGTGCCTCCGCCAGGCTGATCGGGAACTTTATTATGATAAAGGTTGCTGTTAAAAACCAATACTCCCGGTGTACCAGGCCCACCTAAAAATTTGTGAACAGAAAAATAGATGGCATCTAAATGCGCGCCTTTTTCCTCGGGATGCATGTTTATAGCAACATACGGCGCTGAGCAGGCAAAATCAACAAAACATACGCCTCCATATTGATGGATTAATTTGGCGATTTCGGTGTATGCTGTTTCAATGCCCGTAACATTTGAGCAAGCGGTAACCGCCGCGATCTTGTTTTTACGATCTCGGTACTTTCCCAATAAAATCTCGAAATAAGCCAAGTCAACATTACCATCGTTACCAGCCTGAATGATCTCCAAGTCCGCAATGGTTTCCAGCCAGCTGATATGGTTGCTGTGGTGCTCCATGTCTGTCAAGAAAACTACCGGCCTTAAAGCTTCTTCGATGTGGATTTTGTGATCTTCGGGCATATAATCAGCAAGCAGTTCAGGAATCCGTAGTCCCAATATACGCTGTAGCTTATTAACCGCGCTGGTCATGCCACTGCCGCAAAACAGTAGAACGTCATCATCACTTACATTAACGTGTCGCTTAATAACGGACTTAGCTTCTTCATAAGTTTTGGACATCATTGCGCTGGTGGCCGTTGTGCCACTATGGGTATTCGCCCAGAAGGGTAAAATTTCGTTTAGCAAGTATTCTTCTATCGGCCGGTATGCCCGCCCGCTGGCAGTCCAATCGGCGTAGATCAATTGCTTTCTGCCAAAAGGTGAATCAAAAGTCGCATCGTGGCCAATGATATGCTCACGGTATTTGGCGAAATAAACTTCCAATGCACTTTTTGCAGCCATACCTATTTTGATTTAGCTGTTTGGCTTTTAAAAAGATAATGTGGGATTGAATTCAAGGGCTTATCAAAAAAATAGCCCATCAGGAAAATGCAACCGATGAATGCAACAACAATCATCCATTGCGCGCCAGATGTTTTTTGGATTGGTTGCCGCGCGTTTACCTCGCAAACTTCACCGGGACAATACTGCGCTTTTTCACCATATACAAGGCGGTAAACTTTGCAGGCCAAACAAATACCAAATACCGATTCAAAAAACAAAAATATCAGGCACATAAGGCAAATGATACCGGTAATTGGGCTGTAGGTATCCATCACTACCATAAATAAAAACATGGTGCCTGATAATGCTACTCCGATGATCCAGGCAAATCTTTTTTGTTTAGCGCCAACGTATTCCGGAACCTGGTTCCGGACAATGAGCCGCCCAATAATAAGGGATGGCGAAAATTGAGGATTAATAAATACACGAATAATAAAATCCGTTAAAAAAAGTGTTATGGCATATTTGGCCACTACGAAATTATTATTAAGCAGGATCAGCATCAGCGCAGTATAAATCACCAGGAACAATATCCCGGCTGCCGCTCTGATCTCCCGTTCATTTAAAACCGGGATATCATATCCCGGAACATCTTCTCCAAATTGTATCACTTTTTTCATATTGGTGTGATCTGTATATGTTAAATGATCATTAATGACCTTTGTTACAACCAAATAAAAATAAGCATGATAAGCTTTAGTGAAAAATTTATATGATGGTAGGTAGCGTCGGCATGATAAAATGTTAATTTATCAGGATAACCAGCATGGGCTTAAAAGTAATATTTCCCGTTGCGAAAGCAACCGGGTATATTTATGTATTAATAAGGAAGCCAAAAGGCCATGCATTTAAAAAAACGCACCACTTATTTACTCTTTTTCATCGCTTATGTCGGGGCTTTGCTGATTGAAAAGCCTTCGTACTCTGTTGATACGGTCAAAGCATGCTTTTCTTACTTATTTACAGTGATTATACACTTCTCCTTGTTCGCGCTGATGTTGTACGCAAATTATGCATTGCTAATTCCGCGGCTGCTTGAAAAGAAATGGTTCAGCACCTATGCCGGCGCCGTGCTGTTATTGATTGTATTTTACAGCGTCTTAACCAACCATTATAACGATTTTATCCATAACCATCTTTTTCATGATGAACCGATCCATACCCGTGCTGGTTTTTGGGATAACTTTATCTACGGGCTTTGCTGTACGCTGATTACTTCCATGCTTTATATCACCCAGCAATGGACTGACCAGCAGGAGCAGGTTAAGAACAGCCGGATCAACCAATTGCAAACAGAACTGAAATATCTGCGCTCGCAGCTTAATCCGCACTTTCTGTTTAATGGCCTGAATACCATTTACGGTTATATCGACCGCGATAACAGCCTGGCAAGGGATATGATGGTCCAGTTTTCTGATCTACTCCGCTATAATTTGTATGAAGCCGATGTGGATATGATCGCGCTGGAAAAAGAGTTAAAATATCTGCGAAATTATGTCGACCTGCAAAAGGCACGTAGTAATGATAACATTTTGGTAGACCTAAAGATCACCTGCCAGACTCCCTCCATAAAAATCGCTCCGTTGATTTTTATGACCTTTGTAGAAAATGCCTTTAAGTATGTTACACGCGGAGACGATACGCTCAACGAGATAACGATTATACTTAGCGAAACCAATGGCCAAATAGATTTCATCTGCCGAAACTCTTACGACGAGACAGAACCTTCAACCGGCGGTATTGGATTGAGTAACGCCGTGCGGCGGCTGGAACTGCTATACAAAGACCGCTACAAGCTGGATATCAACAAGCAGAACAACAAATATGATGTACATTTAACACTCAGCCCATGAAGAAACTTAGCTGCATCATAGTAGATGACGAACCAGTAGCCAGGAAAATACTGCAGGAATTTGTGGAACAATTACCTTTTTTAGGCTTGCAAGGCAAATTTGAGAATGCGGGTAAGGCAGAAATGTTTTTAAAACACAATAAAGCCGATTTGATCTTTCTTGATATCGAAATGCCAAAAGTTTCGGGGCTGGAGTTTTTGCAAAAAATGGATACGGAATCGATGGTGATCCTAACTACAGCTTTCCCGCAATACGCACTGGAAGGATATGAGCTGGATATTATCGACTACCTGTTAAAACCGTTTGCCTTTAACCGGTTTCTGAAAGCAGTGCACAAAGCCAGGGACTTTTACCTGTTGAAAACCGGTACAAATAGCCAGTTGTCGTCATCTTACATTTTCGTTAAAAGTGAAAAGCGTATTGAAAAATTAGAGTTAAGCGAAATACTCTATGCCGAAAGTATAGGGAATTACGTGAGTATCTTTACCGGGAATAAAAAGATAATGGCCTATATAACGATGAAAAGCCTTGAAAGCCAGTTGCCAAATGATGTTTTTATAAAAGTACACCAGTCATATCTTGTAAACGCTTCTAAAATAGAGACAATTGAAGGAAATGAGATCAAGATGGCCACTCGTTCATTACCTATCAGCCGCAATTACCGCGATAGCGTAATGAAGATCATTCAGCAACGGTTGCTAAAAAGATAGCAAATGAGAGACCTCTACCTAATAATAGCAAGCCATCCCGAAAAAACTGTTTGCCCATTTTTAGGGTCAATAATATAATAGTAAGTGCCTGAAGGTAATACAGTCCCTTTATAGGTACCGTCCCATGGGGTAGGATATCCTATGGACGAGAATACCTTTGCCCCCAGCGGTCAAATATATTAACGGTTGATTTAGGATAGTAGTCGAGGTATTTTATCTCCCAGGTATCGTTAATTCCATCCCCATTTGGGGTAAAGGTATTTGGGATACCACAGGTTTTGAGGTAAGCTGCGCAACGCCATCGTTATTAACAAAGCCTGAATACGTTACTGTTAAAGGCGGGTTAACTGCGCCAAAAGGCTTTGTTATATTGTCCGCAGTAATTATTAAAGGCGCGGGGCTTACTGTGCTGGTAGGCATCAGCACATCTACGCTTGCAGCATTTTCAGTACTTAATACAATATTCCCGCTGTAATTACCTTCAGGCGTAATTGCTGCCAGCCTGATGTATACAGGTGCTGATGATATCGCCTTTACGACATAACAAACGGGTGCTGCGAAACAGTAACAACAGCCCAGAAGCAATTTGCAGTGATGCAATAATGACTGTGTAGCTGTAATGCTTCCCCAAAAATGCCCAAAGCCGCATAACTCCGCTCAAAGAGGTATTTCGTTTTCAAAGGGTAGACTACTAAGAGTAAGAGCCGGGAGGCTTCAAAAAACAGGCAACCAATATTCAAATACCGTCGTATGGTATATAAAGCATATGCTTTTAAGCAGCAAAACTTTTAAATTTGAAATATTTTATCCAATCAGTATTAAGTATTCTTGACCACAAAGAAAAGTTAAGGTTTGGTTTAAACATTCTACTTGATTTGTTGATTGGTTTGTTAGATGTTGTTTTTTTGGGTTTATTATTGATTATAATTAATTTTTATTCGATAAACCAATTTCCCGTCACCCATTTCCTGCAACAATCTTTGTTTGATAAAAATTCACTGATGCTGATCATTCTGTTTTTATGTTTATACGGGATAAAGAACTGGTTAGGATACCATATAATCAAATCCCAAAATTCCTTTTTTTACGATATTGCATCGCGATTATCTCGGCAAAATATATTAGATTATTTAAAGGATGACTACTTTAAATTTGTACATATTGATTCATCGGTTTATACCCGTAAAATAAGCCAGCAACCAATAGAGTTTAGTAATTATATATTAACTAATATCCAGCAAATCACATCGCAAAGCATCCTGATTTTTTTTACTACATTGGGGATACTATTTTACCATCCCTCTTTATTTATTTCTTTATTCATTTTGCTGATGCCGCCTATTATTTTATCAGGTTATTATATTAAACGCAGGCTAGCAGACGTTCGTACCAATTCAAAATTAACCAGCCAATTAACGCTTCAGTATCTAAAAGAATCTCTTTCAGGTTACATTGAGAGCAATGTTTATGAGAAAAATATTTTTTTTACTGATAGGTATTACCGCTATCAGAAACAGCTTAACGAATACATCGCTACTCAGCAAACCTTACAAGGTTTACCATCAAGGTTAATAGAAGTTTTTGCAGTATTAGGTTTTCTGATATTAATTGCCATCAATAAATATTTTTCCGGTAATCATGGTGTTGGTTTACTGGATATTGGAGTATTCATGGCCGCATCCTACAAGATCATTCCAGGCGTAGTAAAAATATTAAATAGTGTCGGTCAAATTAAAACCTATGAGTTCACATTGGATGATTTGCAGCGTGATGAAGAAATTACAGATGATACGGACATACCTACATTGGGTATTAATTCAATACAATTTGATAAGATAGGATTTTCGTATAGGCACAACCAGGTATTAAATGATTTTTCTTTTTGCCTGTTTCCTGGCGATTTTATTGGTATAACCGGGCCATCGGGCTTGGGTAAAACTACTATTGTTAATTTATTGTTGGGTTTTTTAGAGCAAGACAATGGAAGCATTTCTATTAATAATGTTGAAACAAATTCTTCTGACCGTCAGCTTTTTTGGAACAGAGTTTCTTACTGCAAACAACAACCCTTTTTTATAAACGATTCTATACTCAAAAATATAACATTTACAGAGGCAGCATATGATTCTTCAAGATTGGAAAATGCGCTTTCCTTTTGCGGGGTTGATAATATACTCGGACAATACCCCGAAGGCATCGACAAGCTGATTACTGAAAATGGTAAAAACATAAGTGGCGGCCAAAAACAACGGCTCATGCTTGCAAGGGCATTATACCACCATTTTGACTTGCTGATACTGGATGAACCCTTTAGCGAATTAGACGAAGTTGCAGAAAAGATGCTGTTAGGTAAGCTTAAAGTGCTGGCACAAAAAGGTAAAATGATTATCATGATAACGCATAACAAATCCAGCCTATCATTTTGCAATAAATTGATTTCGCTAAATGACTAATAAATCCGACACCCTGATTATTCTTACCCCCGGTTTTCCTGAGGATGAAGCGGATAGCACCTGTATACCACCACAACAAATATTTGTAAGGGTATTGAAGGAGGATAATCCGCAATTAAATATTATCATTTTAACGTTTCATTACCCGTTTTTTTCTGCACGGTACCAGTGGAATGGGGTAGATGTTATATCATTTGGAGGCGAGCGGAAAGGTAGAATTTTCCGCAAAGTAATGGGTTTAAGGGTATGGGGCGAGTTGAAAAAAATAAATAAAGAATACCACATAATTGGCCTATTGAGCTTTTGGTTAGGCAAATGTGCTTTTATAGGGAGTTGGTTTGCCGAAAAGTATCATTTAACACACTATTGCTGGATATTAGGGCAAGATGCCAAAGCTGGTAATAAATATGTAAGAAGAATCAGCCCAAAAGGAAGATCATTAATAGCTTTATCAGATTTTATTGCCTATGAATTTCATAAAAATTACGGAATACTTCCTCAGCACATTATACCTGTTGGGATTGACACCTCGTTATTTGCTGAAGTTATGCCTGAAAAAAATATTGACATCATTGGTGCAGGTTCATTTATCCCATTAAAGCAGTACAATATATTTGTAGAAGTAATTAAATTACTAAAAGAGGATTTTCCGGATATTAAAACTTGTATCTGCGGCGATGGTCCTGAGATGATGCGCCTACTCGAATTGATTGATAAGATGGATTTAAAAGACAACATCAAACTGTTAGGCCGGCAATCTCACACACAAGTATTAGCCTTAATGCAAAAATCGAAAGTGTTTTTGCATACCTCCAATTATGAAGGGTTTGGCGCGGTTTGCCTTGAAGCATTATATGCAGGTGCACAAGTGGTTAGTTTTGTTAAACCGATGAATGCCACTATTGAAAATTGGCATTCAGTAGAGGATAAAGAGAACATGGTGCACGTTTTAAAGCATATTTTACAAAATCCGGAATCAGAACATCTATCTATATTGCCTTACTCTATCCATGATAATGCCAAAGCTGCTATTAAATTGTTTGATTATAATCCAGCCGCAATCTCATGAATTCGATTTGCAATAGCTTCAAAAGAAAGAGTTGATTTGAAATAAGTAAGGCAGTTTTGTTGCTTTTCCTCAATACTCGAAGCTTGTGTTTGCACCAACGCGTTTAATAGGGCATCTTCATTTGCAACTTTATATAATAACCCGCACCTGCCGTTATCAGTTATCATCCTAAAAGAATCGATGTTGGTTACAACCGGCACACAACCGCATGCCATAGCTTCACAAACTGCGGTGCCACTGCCTTCATAATGTGACCCGGAAAGCAGGAAATCAGCACTATTGAACCAGTAGAGTAGGTCGTCATGCGGTATTTTGCCAACTAATTTGATATTGTTTCCATATTGATTTGCATTCATCAATTGTTTGATCTCGTTAAGTAATTCATCAGTTTGATAGATCATGTACAGGCGGGCTTCCCGGCTAATAGCGGCAAATCTTAGAAACGCTTTTACAACGTTCAATGGGTCTTTATTTCCATTCAATCGCCCCACCCATAAAAAAACAGCACTACCATTAACACCTGTTTTTATCCTGGCTGCTTCCTTGTTTATCGGATGAAAATGCGTTGATACTTCCATAACCTCATGTATTTTTCGCGGAGATGACAAGTTTCCCTTATTTACCCAATCTATGCCCATGGGTTTTGATGCAAATAGGTAAGCATCTATAAAATAGTCGGCTACCATTTGGATATATTTTTTAATGCTGTTGAATGGCTTTTCAGCGTGATGCTGCGCGATGATCTTTACTTTTTTCCTTTTAAGTAAGCCTAATTGTATTACTTGCAATGGAAAATGTAAGCCCTGTATTACTATAATATCCGGTTTTTGCGACAGGATATAACGATGTAGTTTTAAAGGCATACGACGCTCAAATTCCGACAGTTTTATAAACTGATAATGTACTCCATCTTTAACGCGGCTGCCTTCGTAATTAATTTGTTCAATACTTATCACTTCATTATCAGCACTTAAAGCACTTTGGATGCCCGTATATAAGTTAATACGCTTCAACCATCGTTCAGGATCGTCGAATTCTTTTGTAATTACATAACTGGCGAAAACAAACTTCATGGCTAAATAGCTTAATCAGCAATAGTTATACTTTTTGGGAAATTGGCATTTGGGTGGTATTTCCTGATATCAGCTATTAATCCGGGCAAATTCCCTTGTACATATTTGCAAATCCCGTTTATGCAAATCTTGCTGAAATCCATTTTTACATTGTCTAACTGTTCCAGGAGCTCTTCATCAAATAACCTAATTTCTCCTTTATGGATAACCAGCAACAAATCAGCAGGTGTAATTGCATAAAAAGCATCAAATCCGTTTCTGTCAGTTAATCTTTTGGATACAACCAAATCAGCATCTTTACCTGGTACTATTTCGCCGCTATTTAATTGCCATGTTTGGGCTGCGTTAATCGTTACAGCATCATAAAGTTCATTGTCCGTTAACAATTGATTTCTCTGTGCCGACTGCAAATGTTTCCATATATCCCATTCGCTGGTTAGCGTAGAATCGGTACCAAACAAAATATTGGTATGATCTTTTAATAGATCAACCGGCGCGGTTTTATTAAATAGAAAATAATTGGATTGCGGACACCATACTATCGCCTCAAATTTTTTAGCCTGGTCTTCTTGTATGGCAACAGCGTGTACACCTACTAGTTTTCTACCTAAAATATTCCATTTGAGTAGTTGCCCGATCTCTTTATTTGATTGCAGATCATCCCCTTCGCCAACATGTATATTTACAGGTAGGTGCCTTTTTAAAGGATTGTTTAGTTTGAGTTTCCACCGCTTTTCAAAACCGACAGAATGTATGCAATGCGTATCTTCAAATACACTAATCAAATCATTTGCTGTCCCAAGCTTTTCACCATGATTAATAACTGTGGTAACGCCACATAACAAGTTTTTATAAATACCCCATTTAGAACGTAACTGAATAGGAATCTTCAATACTTTTGCTATCTCCGGTTTATATGTTTTATGGATAGAATCTCCCCACTCGGTATAATTATTATAAAGTTGGCCCCCTAACTGTGGGAATAAATTAAAATCCAAATGGTCATGCGAATTGATCAATCCCGGAAAGATGATCGCGTTATGGAATTCCAGGTGTAAAACCTCATTTTTAGCAATAATAGGCAAAGTTGATACTTCTGCTATTTTCCCATCATTAATTTTAATATTAATGGATTGATTACTGTTTACCGGTTTTACATTGTTCAGGATCATTAACCTCGCTTAAAATGAATCCCGTAAATAATGGGCTGACCTTTAAATTTTTTATAAACGTGCAATGCATTTTGCTGCTCATAATAATGCTTCACGCTTTCATCAACTTTAATTTCCTGATGCGCTATTACCGCAAATCCATTTTTCAAAAGGATCTGTTTTATAATATCTGTAGTGTGCACAAAATTTTGAACCGCGATATGTTTATCCCCATGCCTGAAAGTTCTTTTACCGCCAGATGCCAAGGCATTTGGATGAAAATCTGTGATAATTATATCTGCATGCTTCTTGGTTATTCTGCACCAGGTCTGCAGCGCGTCTTCAATATCCTTAATATGCGCAACGGTTAGGGTTGATAGGATAACATCGTAAATATTATCAGCTATATCCTCAAAATGGTTATCTGTGATCACATAGGTTTTTGCTTTAGGGAATTTGTCATTCAGCTTTTTTAGCATCCCCTGTGAAACATCAAATCCTGTTAAACTTGATGGGTTCTGTCGAAAGATCTTTCCCCAATGCCTGCCTGTACCACAGCCAATATCTGCAATGGTTTTGTTTTCGAGACTTAATCCCTCCAAAAGCTTGGTGAACAGTATTTCATCAAGGTCAAGCATTAAGTTGCCCGGTTGCGAGTCATAATTTTCGGCCCATATATCGTAAGCCGCTACCACATCCTTATCCTCCATAGTCGTAGGCAAAACATGCCTTCTGATATAATTTTTAATGGTATTGATCAACTCAGTATGATTTTAAAATCCGGCTGTTATTAGCGTTCATTAGGAATTACGCTCCTAAAGCTATAATAGTTGCTCCATCAATTTTTATTTAATAAAGCAGGCAACCATCGCATTTTGCAGGGCGTAATTGTTATTGTAGTAATTGTTTTAGTAATAAGTGAGTTTATGTTTAACTGTGTCCCCGCTATGTAGGGCATACCGGTGGATTAATCTCACCGGTATGGCGGGGACTTCTTTAGTAACAATGTATAAGTGATGAATAATAAGATATTATTGTTTAACCCTAAGAGCGCTATTAACAAGTATCGCATCCCTAATTCAATTTTAAACATAGCCGCATCTGTTGAGGGTAAATACGAATGGGCTATTATTGATGGTAATTGTGAATTGGATCCAATCAAAAAAATTGAAAGCTATTTAAGTACAGGCGAATATAAATATCTTGGGTTTACGGTAATGCCCGGCCCGCAATTAAAGCAGGCTATAATATCGGCAAAAGCTATCAAAGAAAAATACCCACATACCAAAATGATATGGGGAGGTTACTTTCCCTCCAACCAACCTAACTCGGTTTTATACTCGGGTTATGTAGATTTTATTATCAACGGCCCCGGCGATAATGCCTTCCCGAATTTGATTGATGCATTAGAAAATGGTACGCCATTTGAATTCATCAAAAACCTGATCTATAAAAACGTAGACAGCAAGATCATAATAAATGGCAAAGAAGACCTGCTCGACCAGGATGCTTTGCCGCCTTTACCTTATGATAAACTGAACAATTTTTACCCCATCCCCAAGTTTTTAGGAAAAACTTATTTGGGCGAAAAAACATTGGCTTATCACTCCAGCATTGGCTGCCCCTTCACCTGCTCATTTTGCGCGGTGGTGCCTATTTATGAGGCAAGGTGGAAAGGCAAATCGGCACAAAAGGTTTATGAAGATGTAAAATACATTAAAGACAAATGGGGAGCCGATGCCATCGAGTTTCATGATAATAATTTTTTTGTATCTGAAAAAAGAGCAGTTGAATTTTCGAGGCTTATTAAAGATGAGAATATGACCTGGTGGGGCATGGCACGGATTGATACCATGAGCAAGTTCAAAGATTCATCCTTAGCTGCCATTCGCGAAGCGGGCTGCAAGATCATTTTTTTCGGTGCTGAGAGTGGCAATAATGAGGTATTGGCGCAGATGGATAAAGGCGGTACCCAAACTGGTAACCAGATCATCGAATTTGCAGAGCGATTGAAGAAATTTGACATCATCCCCGAATATTCATTTGTTTTAGGCACGCCCGGCCCAACGCCCGAAAAGGTGCAGGCAGGTATCGATTTTGAGATCGATTTTATCAAAAAAGTAAAACACGTAAATCCTAAAACGGAGATCATTATTTATACCTATAGTCCAGTACCAACAGAGGGTTCGGAAATGTATAAGCAGGTATTGGCCAGCGGCTTTAAATTCCCGCAAACACTCGAGGATTGGATCAGCCCCGCCTGGGAAAGTTTCGACCTAAGGAAAAATCCTTTGACCCCATGGTTAACTGCCGAGATGATAGACAAGATCAGGAATTTTGAAACGGTGCTAAACGGGGTTTATCCTACGGTGACCGACATTCGCATGAGCACGATAAAGAGGAAAGCTATAAAAATAATAGCAAGCCTGCGTTACAAAGTTGACTTATATTATTATCCATACGAAATAAAGCTTTTACAAAAAATATGGAAATATCGCCAGCCTGAAACGCAAGGCTTTTAATAATTACAGCCCATGAACTTGCCAGCTTTATATGACACTTTTAAACGATACCGCACACTCCAAACGCATACCATATCTGCGTTACCTGTGGTGATATTAATGCCGCATAGCGCCTGTAATTGCCGTTGTGTAATGTGTGATATCTGGAAGGATAACAAAAACCTGAAGCAACTTACCGAGCAGGATGTTGAAGGCTTAATGAGTTCGCTAAAAGCCTTCGGAACACGGCATGTAGCCATGTCTGGCGGTGAGGCTTTGCTTAATACCAATTTTTTTAAGTTATGCGAGATATTAAAATATGCGGGCATCAGCGTTACCCTGCTTACAACCGGCTTAACTGTTAAAAGGAATACCGAAAATTTGTTGAGATGGGTAGATGAAGTGATTGTATCATTGGATGGCGATGAACCTTTGCACGATGCCATCCGCAATGTGCCCGGTGTGTTTAAAAAGCTTAAAGATGGTGTAGAGCATATTAAAAAATTAAACCCCAATTACAGGATAACGGCCCGCACGGTAATTCACCGCTTAAATTTTAGGAATTGGGAATCTATTATCATCGAAGCAAAAAAAATGGGCATCGACCAGATTAGTTTTTTGCCGGCAGATGTAAGCAGCCACGCTTTTAACCGCCACATGGCCTGGGATGAGCCCAAACAATATGAAATATTAATATCCGAAAATGAATTACCTGAATTGATGGAAACCATCACCAATATAATAGGTAATCACAATAATTTCACCTCCGGGTTCATAGCTGAATCACCTGAAAAGATACGACAGATCTATTATTATTATGCCGCATTTTACAACTTGAACCCGTTCCCATTCAAAAAATGTAATGCGCCTTGGGTGTCAACAGTTATTGAAGCTGATGGCAGTGTTAGGCCATGCTTTTTTCATGATGTGTTAGGTAATATTAAAGATGCATCATTAGCCAATATTTTAAATAGCAATAAGGCCATTACCTTCAGAAAATTTTTAAGTAAAAATATGAGCACCAATGCAACCTGTGTGAAATGTGTTTGCTCGTTAAATTTATCGCCTTGGCAAAAAATTGTGTAATTATGAAAAGCATCCTGTTTACACATTCCTACTTTTTGCGCTATGACCCTAAACAATGGCAATTGCGGCAACCGTATCCGCCATTGGGCACTTTGTACGCTGCTGCTTTAATGCGCTATAATAACTATAAAGTAACCTTGTTTGATACCATGTTTGCGGTTAACCCTAAAGAGGTTACACCTGCCATCGAACAAAACAAGCCCGATTTTTTTGTGATTTATGATGATGGGTTTAACTACCTCACCAAAATGTGCCTTACCAATATGCGCGAGGCGGCATTCAGCATGAGTAAAATGGCAAAGGCTGAAGGTTGTACCGTTATTGTATCCAGCTCGGATTCGACAGACCGTTATGAAGAATATTTGAAAGAGGGTGCTGATTTTGTAATCATCGGCGAAGCCGAGCATACCCTATTAGAGTTAGCCAATTATATTGAAAATGGAGAAACAGAGTTTTTCACGATCAAAGGTTTAGCTTATGTACAAAACGGCAGTGTTATTAAAACGCCCGGGCGGCCTGTTTTAAAAGAACTGGACAACTTTCCATTACCCGCCTGGGATTTGGTTAACATGGAACAATACAAACAAACCTGGTTGAAAAGTGCGGGTTACTTCTCCATAAATATGAGTACTACACGTGGTTGTCCGTTCAAGTGCAACTGGTGCGCGAAACCCATTTATGGTAATCGTTATAACTCCCGTAGCCCGGAAAACGTGCTTACCGAGATCAAGCTTTTGAGGGAACAATATAATATGGACCATATCTGGTTTTGTGATGATATTTTCGGTTTGAAACCGGGTTGGGCAATTGAGTTTGCAAAGCTCATTAAACAAGAAAACATCAATATCAGATTTAAAATCCAATCCCGTGCCGACCTGCTTATTGACGCTGATACGGTGAATGCATTAGCCATAGCAGGCTGCGAAAACGTTTGGATAGGTGCCGAAAGCGGTTCGCAAAAAATATTAGATGCTATGGAGAAGGGCATCAGCATTCAACAGATCCGCCAATCAACCGGGTTGATGAAAGAGGCAGGCATAAAGCCTTCGTTTTTCATCCAGTTTGGTTACCCCGGCGAGCTGAAGGATGATATTAGCTTAACTATTGATATGATTAACGAGTTGCTGCCTTTTGAAATAGGCATTTCCGTTTCCTATCCATTACCCGGCACATCATTTTATGAAAAGGTTAAAACCGAGTTACAGAAAAAAACCAACTGGACCGATTCCAACGAAATGGCGCTGATGTTTCAAAATACTTATCAGCCATCATATTACAAACAACTGCATCGCTATGTGCACCAAAACTATCATAAACACTTAGCTAAAAATGCTTTGGTTAAATTGATGCAAAACCCTGCACTTACCCCTAGGCGAAACCTAAAAAAGGCTCTATCAATACTTTATCATACGCCGGCTACATTTATAGCAGGGTTAAAATTGAAGCAACTGGAGGGATAAGTGATAATGAAAATTGCAATCAATAAAAACGAGGAGTTTGCCGAAGCTGCTTTCACTACGCAATCATCAATTTTTGATGAGATTTATGCCGATAATACTATTGTAAGTTATAAAAGGAAGCGCGTGCACAACCATGTGCTGCAATACCTTTCACCAAATAGCTATATATTGGAACTGAACAGTGGCACCGGCGAAGATGCCATATTCTTTGCTGAACAAGGCCACCGGGTTTATGCCACCGATATATCAACCGGCATGCAGCAGGAGCTTAAACGAAAGGTGGCAACTAAAGGCCTGGATGATAGGATTGGTAACGAGCTTTGTTCGTATACCATGCTGGATAAGCTTCAAAACAGAGGACCCTATGATTATATCTTCTCCAATTTTGCCGGTTTAAACTGTACTAATGAATTAGGCAAGGTGCTGGATTCTTTCAACGATTTATTAGTACACGGCGGGAAGGTTACGTTGGTGATACTGCCCAAGTTTTGTCTGTGGGAGTTCCTGCTCATCTTTAAAGGTAAATTCCGCACCGCTTTCAGAAGGCTTTTTAGCAGCAACGGCAGCAAGGCACACATAGAAGGCATCTATTTTAAGTGCTGGTATTATAACCCGTCATTTATTATAAAGCGGTTGAAAAACCAATTCGACCTATTGAGTATAGAAGGACTGTGCACCATTGTCCCTCCATCTTATATAGAAGGATTCGCGGAAAAGCACCCAATAACTCACAGGATATTAAGGGATAAAGAAAACAAGCTAAAATCAAGCTGGCCGTGGAAACATATCGGCGATTATTATATCATCTCGCTGCAAAAGAAAGCTTAATGCGCCACTCTACCTTCATGTTTTGATAACAGGCCTGCTACTTTGTGTTCGTATGTAGAGAGTAATTTCCACTGGAAGTTCTTAGGGTTAGGCTTGGCAAAATGCTTGCCCGTTAACAGGCTTAAAACATTGCCATGGCTGTTTAATTGGTTGAGTAGGGTCTTTTTTAACCACCTGTTCGTAGTGATCTTCATCAGCATATTATCGAGCGCATTACCCGGAGAAAAGCTGAATAAACCCTCAAACATCATTTTTAAAAAGTTTTTTTTTACAGGCATGGCAGATGAGATCCGCATGTTTTTATTGGGAAGGAATTCCCTTGTCCAGGTATTGGCGGCATAAAATTTCTCAAATACAATATCGCCCTGTAAGGGTATCAATGTGCCTACTTCTATAGCGGTGTAAATATTCTTTTCGGGTATTTCCAGTTGCTGCATGTCAATGTAGTAGTTCATGCAAAACAGGTGCTCTTTATTAACCAAAAAGGTTAACTTTTTAAAGCAATGCATAATGGTACGGGCTACCCATAACCTGTTTTTTTCGGTGATTATAAACAGGTCGATATCAGAATCTGCATCAGCAAAGTTTTTAGACAGCGAGCCTGAAATAGCTATGCCTCGCACGTAGGGGAATTTGATTAATAAATTCCCTATTTTTTCAGCTATCCTAATTAGTTCGGCAGCTTTTTGATTTCCTTCAAGCCGTCTCACTACAATATAATGATCCTCCGATAGTGTGTAAAATTTGTCGAATTGATAGATGGTGCCATTATCAACCAAACATTTTATAGCATCACCAAACGACTCGTAATTAAATTTATTCCCTAAAAAAAGGTACACCTCGGCTCGCGTTAAAGGGTAGTTGAACATATCAAAGTACGCCAGTGTGGCCAATATGTTTTCCTTAATTTCCAACAAGTTTGTGTGTGTTAAAGGGTACGATCTATTTTGCATTTGGTCATCAGGCTTATTTATATCCATCTATAATTATGACGATAGAATTAGCAGTTTAGTTGCCTCTTGATTTAAATATTCACAAAGTTAAAGTGCTAATTACCAATATATTATTTCAGCCCTGCTGGTACTAACTTAAAATCTGCTTGAATATGCTGAGTAGTTGTTAAATTATGTTTTGCATTGGTAGTTTTACTATTAACGGATAACTCATTAGAGAAACTAAAAAAGGCAAAAAAGAAGCTATAGAAAAATATACCCTTATCAACATCAAGCAAATTCTCCGAAAGAGAAACAATGGCAATAAGTAAAATAAAAGTAAAAAACAGCAAATCTTTTCGTTTGAAAGCCATACTAAACCCCCATGCTAAAGTTGCCGAATAGATCAAAAGGCCAATTACACCGGATTTGAGCCAAAGGCTCAAATATTCATTGTGAGCGTTTAATTTGCTCAAATACGAATTATAAAGTTTGTGTGTAAAAAAAGCATCCTGTAACAAACCCATTTCTGAACCGCTGCCATAACCAATTACAGGTTTCTTGCTTATTAAACCTGTAACAACTTGCCACCTTATCAAACGGCCATCAGTTGTTTCATTAGTTTTTGCTTTGGATAGGTCGATCTTAAACTCATTCAAAAAACGTTCACGAAAAGTGCCTGAATATAAGATACCCGAGATCAAAACAATAGATAATGAAGCAGAAAGCAATATGTATTTCCATTGTTTTGCACCCTGAAAAATAAAGTAAGGAACAGCAATGTTTATCACAATAAATAACACTATCAAAACTGATTTTGATGAAAGCTGAATTAACCCCGCGGTTAAAATGATAATGCAAAAAAGATGGAGCAACCTGGTGTATTGATTTTTTTCCTTTATTAATACGCTGAACAGATAAACCAACGAAATAACCAGCTGCATTGAAAAAAAGGTAGCGTGCATATCAATAGGTTCAGCAAAATTATGGTTGATGAATGCACCCGATAATATAGCTGATAAGGGCAATTGATAATGCCGGATGGTGACCAACGCATCGGTATATAAATAAATAACAGTAACTGTACAAATCAACGCGAATGATAACAACAATTGCGGCCTGTATTTTTTTATATCAAGCGGGTTTAAGCAAAAGAATATTGGAAATAGAAAGAT
>Ga0302197_10000784_pt1 | contig 31877 bp, 61 predicted proteins | sample II_Bog_N2_1_FD_193526 | JGI IMG/M metagenome (GOLD analysis project Ga0302197, IMG submission 193526) | Peat permafrost microbial communities from Stordalen Mire near Abisko, Sweden - II_Bog_N2_1 | ecosystem: Environmental > Terrestrial > Soil > Wetlands > Peat | place: Sweden: Abisko... | reverse complement strand
ACTGCCTTTGATGGTTACGGGATAGAGGGTGTTGTAGTACACCCATTAAGAATAAACCCGAAAGGATATTACTCTTATAAACAAGTTGCATGAAAAATGAACAGTTTTCTATATAATTTGGTACTATTATGCTATTAGCAATGAATACAAATGGAGTGATGCAAGTAAGTGGGTTCAGGATAATGTTATTATTCCAATGTACAGGCAAGAAGCCCCTTGGTTTAAGCAACAATTTATGGATGAGAAAACATTTCATAAATACACAAACCGAAGCAGGTCAAATAAACAGATAGCCGAAGAAATAAAACATTTTTGTAATCCTGAATTATTTTTACATAATACCGCCGAACCTGACTTACAATTCTATGCTTATTACGGAGATTATGATTGGGTTTTATTTTGTTCTTTGTTTGGCACGATGATGGAATTACCAAAATCATTCCCCATGTATTGTATTGACCTAAAACAAGAGATGGATAGGCTTGCTAATGTAGCAGTTTCACTTACACAGGATTGTTCAACACCATTAACCCATGAAAAATCTTTAGGTTTAATAAAAAATGGCAAACTATACCCAAAACAAGAAAACGAACACAATGCGCTTGACGATGCAAGGTGGAACTTTGATTTGTATAAATATTTAAAATCACTATGAAAAAAATATTAGTAGCAATACTGTTCTCAATTTATTGTTTCGTTCAAGCGAAAGCACAAACCATATCCGATACCAAGCATAATGTACTGTATTATGTTAGCCGAGAAGAAGACGTATTGGTTGTAAAAAACAAATCAAAACAACTTCTTTATTTTTTTAAAGACGGCAACGAGCTTTGGGAAACATCCGCTACAAAGCCATTGGCTTCTATACAAGAGGGTGGGTTAATTTTTGTAGCAAATAAATTAGTGGGTAGCATAATTGGCGAAGAAAAAATAACGGATAAAGACCATGTAACCATTGGGTACATATACAAAAATTTTGGCTACTGCATTGATGCAAACAAAAACAAGGTCGCCTACTTTGATACTAACGTAGATTACAAACTAACTGTTCTTTTAATCTATTTTTTGAACCAAAAGTAATGAACGAAGAAACAATGTACGGTAAAATATATAGAGCCTTATCGTTGACTAAAAAAATATTGTCATATTCGTATCCTGAGTATGAGATATTACCTGATTCGCAGATTGAACACCTTACAGATTCATTAAGAAAAATAGAGAAAAAAAATTGTTTTGAAGATGAATATGTTTTAAGTGTTTTTGAATCGGATAAAATAAATACACTTTCCTTTTTAGAAAAAATTTTAAGAACACATAGAGTTCCTACCGAACAATGGATGTTAGAAGACCAACGACCAGATGGAATGATTCACGCCACAGAAAACCTTTTTAAATTAGTAAATGAAATAAAACAAGAGCCAATGAAACAAGAAATTTTTGCAGTAATGGTACTGGGTAAGCAAGCCCCATCAGTAACACACGATAGTTATGAGAGTGCCGAAAGAGAAGCTAAACGCCTTTGCGAACAGACAAAACAAACCGTGTATGTTTTGAAGGCAGTAACAAAAATAGAATTGAAGACGGTTGAAGTAACTGATTTGACTAAGTAATGAGCGACACAATATGCGAAATAATAGCTTTAGGAACGGATGAAATTAAGGTCAAGGATATAACTATAAAAGCACCTTGCAGAGTTCAATATTCTAATGATGGCAATTTAACTATATTCAAAAGACCAGAAAACGAAATATATGGTAATCCAGCCATTAAAGAAACTATCTATATGCCAAAGGATGTAACTTGGGAAGATGTTTTAGAAAAAATACGTAAAAATAATAATCAATATAAGGCATGAGAAAAGTAGGAGAAGAAAACGAACAAACGCCTCAAGCACAAGAACAGCTTGATACAACTAAAGTACAACACGGCACGCTAAAGAGCGGATTAAACATAACCGAGAAAGTTCCGCGCGTACTCCTTGAGGTATTAGTCTATGGAAAAATGATTGGAGACGAAGATAAAGAAGTCCCCGAAAAAAAGATGCAAGGCTTTTTAAAGCACCTGAAAGACCAAATAGATAGCGTAAAGAAGAACGGCAGAGTTCGCGCCCTATGGGTTGCAGAAAAAGGCATGGCTACTATTGAAGATAAAAAAAACTGGCTAATTGAAAACTCGAATTGCAAGTATTATTTGATTATAGACGATAACTATGTTATACCCCCAACCTTCATAAAAGATGCGCTATTGAAGATTAAAAAATTAGAAGAGGCTATTGTAGCCGTTAAAGATGCAGGGATTGTTATTAAGAAAAACGTGATGCTAAATACCGAGCATTCTACCAATCTGAAAGTAGTAAAATAATGGATAAAGAAAACGAAGCTAATTATTTTGCATTCATGTGGATGAACGGAATAGCTATTGGTTTTTCATTTGAAAAATACAAACATCAAAATGAGTTTGTTATTTACCTACCATTTATTAGGTTAGCTTGGATAAAACAAATGATGGATGATAATGAAGCGGAGCAATTTTTAAACCAATGAAGATACGCTCCGTACAATTCTTTGGAACAACAAAAGGGTACTATTTTTTTCTATTACCTTTTTTGAGGATTGAAAACAACGAAATAATGTTTTCTGTTCAGGCGGGAATTTGTACATTAGTAATTGAAATTAACTTAATCAAAGCATAGTATGGAAAACGAAACACTAACACAAAAAGAGCCGTATGTTTTATCATACAAAAACACATCTGAAAAAACTGTTAATGGAATTTTATTTGGGGTTAACGACTATAAGTCAACTACTAATTTCGGAAACAGCAAGGACGTATCAATAAATAGGATAGATTCAATACCCGAAAAAAAGTTTGATGGTTCGTTTGTGGCAACTAAATTTGAAGTTTCAAGCGAAACACCCGAAAACTTAAAACAAGATTTTTTTGTAGTTCACATAGATAACGAGGGGAAAGAAACAAAATTAACTATTGGTAAAAACAAAAAAATAGAAGCCAATAGAGTAGTGTTTGATGAAAGAATAACAATAACAACAAATTCATATATTACTTTTAATATTGAGCCTAAAAGCGAAATACTTATTAAAATTTACATTTAATGGAAACAAAACATAAGTCCACGTATTTAGATACACTTCAAAAATCACTTGACACAGATAAGGAGCTTTTGAAGTGCCTAATACAGCGCAAACATTTAGAAAAACATCACCCGTCCAATAACCCTAATTTAGAATTTGAACGCAATGAGCATAAAATATTTTTAATAGATAACGAAGCCCGTATAGTTACTCTTGCAAAAGTTATCAAAGAAAAAGAAGTTTACTTTAAAAAGTTTGCAGAGCAATTTGATAAAGATGTAGAGGAAGTGAATTTAAAATATGATTCTACTTTGCAAAAGGCTAAAGAAGTTCAGCATAAGAATAACGCCGTAAACTGGCTTATGACAAACGCTAAATTTGAAAATATAAATAGTGATGCAGAGGGGGCTATTGAAGCTAAGGTTGGGTTTTACAAAAAATTAAAAGAGGCGTTGAAGTAATGGTTGAAATCAAAGAAACTTGCTATAAAGGCACTCGAATACTACTTGGTAACGAAAAACGGGACTTAATTAATCGCATGATTGAGGTTTGTAAGAAAGAAGGCTTTACGGAAATTCAAATACCAAATATTCAATTTAAAGAAACTTTTAATGGTAAAGTTGGTGAAGAAAACAACAACCTCATGTTTAACTTTAAAGACAGGGGCAACAGAGATATTTGTTTAGCCCCCGAATATACTGCGGTTATACAAAAACTATCTAAAACTACATTTAAGTATAAAAAAGATATAAAATTATTTTATATTCAAGAATGTTTTAGGGGGGAAAAACCGCAAGCGGGTAGGTATAGGCAGTTTACTCAATTTGGAGTAGAGATAATTAATCCATCAAAAGATTTTTATTACGACATAATATTATTAGGAAAAAAACTGATTCCTTTTGAAACAGAATTTTATGTGAACACTAATTGCGTTCGTGGGCTTGATTATTATAAAGACGGAAAAGGATTTGAATTTATTTGTGAAAAATTAGGCAGTAGCAAGCAAATTTGCGGGGGCGGCGAATATGATGGTGGAATAGGTTTTGCAATAGGCGTAGATAGATTGTTAAGCGCATATAATGACTAATTTACCCAAGATATTAGTTGCATCCCCAACCGCCAAAAGCAAAGGATATTGCTTTGATGAATGGTTAGATAACGTAATGAGTTTTACTTATCCCAACTTTGATGTACGGCTATTTGATAACACCCAAGACAAAGGAGTAAACGCAAAAGAACTAATCGAACTATATAAAAGTAAGTACGGCAACAACGAAATGTTTAAGTGCGAAAACAGTTTAGTAATAAACAAGGTTAAAAAACTTGATTCGATTATCGAGCGCATGGTGATTAGCCACCAAAATTGTGCTGATTACGCCCTTAATAATGGGTACGACTACCTTTTGCATTTGGAATCGGATATTTTTCCCACACCAGATATAATTGAACAACTATTGTTTCAAAAAAAACAAGTCGTTGGAGCAATCTATTTCAGAGATGAAGGAATAAGCCGCCGCGCAATGGTGCAAACACTTCATGTAACGGGAAAATTTATTTTAGGTTTAGACTTAGAGCCTAAAGACAGTTCTTATTTCGACGGCGAAGTTAAAAAAGTATTTCACGTGGGTTTAGGATGCGTTCTAATATCAAAAAAAGTTTTGCAAAAAATAAAATTTCGTTCAGTAAAAGGAAAGAACCAACACCCCGATTCTTTCTTTGCAGAAGATTGTGCAACAAATAATTTTAGTATTTTTGCCCATACAGGTTGCGTAGCAAGGCACGACAACAAGGCTTGGGGAATATACGGGGTAGATTTTAAGTAAATGTACGACGACAAAGGGAAGATAATTACTTTTATGGGCGGTGAGTGCATTAAATATGTTGATTTTAACGGTAGGGCTTTAATTTTACCGAAACACGGCGTTGATAGTTACATCGAAGAGAAATTAAAAAAAGGATTAAAACCAAATATATATAAAGGCTATGTGCCGAAAGCAGTATGATAGACAAAAACCGCAGAATAGTTATTAAGTTAATGGAAGCCACACACGAAGAGTTTGCCCCATTTAAAAAGCAACTCGAAAAGAAACATGATTTGGCTTTTGTGAGCAACAAAGACACCTACTATTGTGAATACAAAAAGGAAGCCTATTCGGGATTAGACAAAGTAAAAACACATTTTGAAAAACAAAACAAAATATTTATGTTTACTGAGGTAATGATAAATACATGGAAATAACCCTAATCTCTCGAACAAATGAAGGACAAAAGTTTTTGAATGAGAACGGGGATAAATATGAGTATTTAAAAACAGTTGATGAGATTAACCATTTAGTGAAAATACAAAGCATTAGAACGGCAGCAATAAAATTTGTAAATTTGGAACGGGACAAAGACTTCATTGTAGAGATTGATTAAGTGAAATGGAACGAAAGAGTATTCAAAACAAACGACGTGTGCGTAGGAGATGTAAACGAGTTCAAAACGGTTGAATATTGGGAAAGTAAAAAGTTCAGGACAAAAGAAGTAGAACCGAATGATACTATTGAAAGAGAAAAGGACATAGCTAAAACGACCTTCACTCGTGGTGAAATTGATGAAAATATCGCAACAGGAAGAAAGTTGAATTGGGATTTAGAACCTACAAAATATATGGACAAAAAAGGGTATATCCGCAACAGGTTCAGAATTAAAAAATAAAAATAAGTATGGAAAAAGAAAAACAAATATCTATTTCGCCGTATGGCACACTATACATCAATGACAAAGAGGATGTAATTTTGATAACCAACAAAGCCAAAACAATTATACTCCCTAAAGATTGCTTAGAGGAAGTGGCAGAGGCATTAAAACAATATGCAAAAAAATAAACCTAAATATAAAATAAACCTAAAAAATAAAACAATGGTAGAACAAGAAGAAAAAACAACCCAAGAAACAGCAGTTGAAACAACTACAACTGAAACAACAGAAACCACTCAAGAAGCGGCTACAACGGAAGTTGCAGAAACAGAAAAACCAGCCGAAGTTGTAGAAACAACGGAAGAAGCACTTGAAGTTGTAGAACCAGCAACCGAAGAGCCTAAAACAGAACAAGCAGAAGTAAAACCAACAGAAGAAGCGTAGGTATATGCGTAATGCAGTTGTTTTTTTGACAAATACCCCAAATGAGGAAACTTTGAAATTTGCTGATGCAGTTTACAAAGAATCAGATTTTGAGGTCTTTGTTGTAGTAGATGACAATGAGTATAAGCCAAAAGAAGGCAACTCATTTTCCATAATACAACAGGATGACACCCTATGTGAATATAGTGGGTATCATGGCACAAACATAGACGGATTAACCACACACATTAAAAAGAAAATAATATCGTATGATAAATTCTTACTTTATTTCTGTGTCGTTAATCCGATGTTTGACTTCGTTTGGGTGTTTGAAGACGATGTTTTTATTCCAAGCGTAGAGCATATTAAAAATATTCACGCAAAGTATTCTAAACATGATTTAGTTACTTCAAACAATATCCGAGATGAGGGTAACGTAATGAATTGGCATTGGAAACACATAGTAGATAAGATTGAAGCCCCGTATTACCATGCTATGTCATGCGGAATTGGTGTTTCAAAAAAAATGTTGCAAGCCATTCAAAAGTATGTTGCTGAAAAAAAACAACTATTCCACGTAGAAGCATTGTTTAATACTATTGCCATGCACAATGATTTAGATGTTTGCACACCGTTAGAACTGAAAAGCATTGTATGGAGCGGGGAATGGAATCTTGACCACTTCTTGCTGTTACCCGATAATTTGTTTCACCCACGAAAGGATGTAGCCGATTATTCAAAACTTCGCGAACAAATAAATTTAGCCAAAACAAACAAGTACAAGCCAAATAAAAAAGTTATGCCAACGTATATTAAGAATTTTTTGAAAGAACAAAGCAAGTAAGGTTTATTTTTTCCTACACTTGTTTTTGAAACCTCTACGTGAAAGTAGAGGTTTTTTATTTACCTTTGTCGCAACAGTAGTCGTAACGCCGAGAAGAATAATCAACTACATCGTTGGTAGGCGCACCCGTAAGGCTCGTTTTAAGATACCTACTGAAAAGGTAGAATATCGCATCACTAACTCCGATTTGTACAGGTCGGAGTTTTTACTTATATTTGCAGTCTCTACACTACAAAAACCTACCACAGTTTTTAGTGAACAAGAAGCCTTACAGTAATGTAGGGCTTTTTTGCTTTCAAAAACATTTGTATATTTGCATTGATAATTTGTTTGACGTTCTTTAGCAGTTTGTAAGACACGGGTCGTTCCCGTTACCTCCACTTGATTCAGTTATGGCGTAGTTACTATTCTGAATATTGGCTTAAAATAAAAACAGGCTTTGGGTTCTAAGGGAAAACACTATCCTGCGGGTGCTATAAAAACTTGGGTGTTTATGCGTTGATGTTTGAACAACGCTGCCAATTACATATATGGGGGTAGATTGATTTGATTGCGAATGGTAGCATAGAAAATAGAGTTATCAGTCATAAAATGACAAAAACACAAAAGTTATCAGTCTTTTTGATTACAAAAACACTAATGACACAGCTAAGAGATTAGCTGCTTAAACAAAATAGCCTGACAGAAATGTTGGGCTTTTTGCTTTTCACAAACATACCAACAAAACCCGCATTTCCTATATACGTTTTTTTGATATGCTTAAAATATTCGTTTTTCTATACATATTATTTTGCGTGAAACAGAAAAATGTTTACTTTTGCAGGACAAGCGTTAATCAATGAGCCAAGTTTTGCATGGGTGTACAACCATAAGGACTGATTAACTTAACTAATTGTTGAAACGCAAAACAGGTGCGCACCTTTTCAATGATTGCATAAAAACAGATTGCGATAGCGGTCGCAACTAATCTCGGCGTAATGTCGGGATTTTTTGTTTTGTGAAACGAAATATATTTATTACGTTTGCATACGAAAAATAAGTATGGGAGAATTTCTTAAAGTGTATCAGGTTTATTTTGACGAAAGCCAAAAAAAGGACTTAGACTACACGCCATACCTAAACGAAAATTGCACCGTATTTTTCGAGAATGAAGTAATCAAAAACCTTATTGAAAGTGGGGCGCATTCAGATTGCGAATACTTTGGCGTTGTATCATACAATTTAAAAAAGAAGTTGAATGAAGATATGAAACTAAAGTGGGCGCACATCCCAAACGTAAAAAACAATTCCGAAAACACTTTTACGCCCGCTTTATTTGAATTTGAACTACGCAAATATTTACCTGATGTAATGAGCTTTCAAAAGCACACAGGGCATGAGCCTATTACCTACGCAAATAATTTTCATCCTAATTTTTCAAAATATTTTTCGGAGATTATGAAAAAAATAGGCTACGATTGGAAACCCATTAAATTTGAAAACATATTTTTGTGTAATAATTTTGTAGCTAAAAAAGATGTGTACGAACGCTACGTTACAGAGATGCTTGCCCCCGCAATGGAAGTAATGCTAACCATGCCTGAATTGATGAAAAATAGTATGTACGGGAAGCCACTACCCGAAAATCTTAAAAAGAGCTTTGGCGTTAATTGGTTTCCTTACCATACATTTTTAGCCGAGCGTTTTTTTTCATATTTTTGCCACCTTAATAAATTAAACTGTAAACATTTTTAATATGAAAAACTACAACGTAAAGTATGAAATTGGTCAAATGGTTTATGTCTTAATGTCCAAGAAATCAATTCAAACTCAGGTTCAAAAAATACGCATAATTGAACAACAAAAAGGATGTGCTATCAATGAAACTGATGAGAATAAAAAGAAAGATGCGGCGGATGGTATAACTATTGAATATTTAGTACAAGTAGATTACCAAGCCAACAATCTAATTATGTCGCAAGCAGGAATGGCTTATTTTGATTGGATGAACCAAAACGATATATTCTCAACTAAAGAAGAATTAATTTCTCAAATAAAATAAGCATGATAGTTGCAGTTGATTTTGATGGCACAGTCGTTAAACACGAATATCCAAAGGTGGGTGAAAACTGTATTGGAGCAGTTGAAACACTAAAACGATTGGTTGAAAACAAGCATGATATTATTCTGTGGACTATGCGACACGGTAAAGAGTTGCAGGACGCTATTGATTGGTACAAGAAACATGAAATACCTTTGTATGGAGTGAACTGTAACCCATCTCAATCAGAGTGGACTAAAAGCCCTAAAGCATACGCGCAATTATACATAGACGATGCCGCTTTAGGCTGTCCTTTAGATTACGTTATGAACGGGCGACCTTTTGTAGATTGGTTCAAAATCCAAGAAATATTAACAGCAAGCAAAATTATTTAAGTGAAAGTATTTATAACGTCATGTAATCGTTTTGACTTGCTACAACGCACCGTAAAGAGCCTTGTTGATAAACAACAATATAAAATAAGTGAAATTGTTATACATGAAGATGGTGTTGGCGGCAATGTCCCCCGAATGTATCATGGTAGTATTCCTTTAACTGTAAAATATACCAATGGAATCGGTCAACACGCATCAATAGAAAAGTTCCTAAACGAAAACAACGACAAGTATTTTCTTGGATGCGAAGATGACTGGGAGTTTAATAACCACTATGATTGGATAAGTGATTCCCTCAGGGTAATGCAACACGACGAAAGTATTATAAAGGTGTTGTGCAGGGCAGATAGTATTCATCCATGTGTTCACGATAAATTTGTTAGTTGCATTGATGATGAATATACTTATTGTGGAAAACCATCTATCGCTACTAAACAAATTAAATACGGCGAACTTAAAAAGTGGCGAACAACTTGCGACTGGTACGGCTTCTCATGGAATTGCGGGGTAACACGCGCGGACTTGCTAAAACAGTTTATGCCGTTTGGTAAATATGAGCAAGATGTAGTCTTTGATGTTTTTAAGGCAGGGTATAAAACAGTTGAATTAGAAAAGAAGGTATATAAACACATTGGCGAAAATAGAAGCACTCACGAATAATTAAAAAACAAAATAATATGAAGAAAGTAACAATTGAATTAGACCAAGTTGATTTATTTAATATAGCCTGTTTACTAATGGGATATTGTCTCGACAAAGATGCAGAACCAGAAACTTCTATAATTAAATTAGAAAACGTATCAATTCTTACAAAGCAAATGGATGAAACTACTTTACGGGAATTTAAGAACTCTCTTGAGCAGTTCAAATCAAACCAATCTGAAATCACAGAACAAGTAAGATTATCTTTGGAAAAAATAAATAATATGTTTAATTTGATATAAAATGAAAATAACACTATTACACCCTTCGCGGGGCAGGGCAGAAAAAGCACACGAAACATATTTGTACTGGATGGAAAACTCAAGCCCTCAAATATTGGAGGTGCAAGTAGAAATAGAGCATATATTATCAATAGACACAAGCGACCCCCAAGTAGAACAATACAAAAAATTATTTGGAGTAACATCTACTGTAATTGTAAACGATAACGACTGCGTAGTAAAAGCTACTAACCACGCTGCAAAACTTGCAACTGGCGATATATTAATTTACTTATCGGACGATTTCATGTGTCCGAAAGACTGGGATTTATTACTCGTAGAAAAGTTTAAGGGGGTTGAAACACCTATGATGTTAAGGGTGGACGATTTGCACGAAGACCAAGGCGGAAGTGGCATTCAAGGCATTGATATTGCCGTACTAAGAATACCTATAACGAATAGGGCTTTGTATCAAAAACTTGGTTATTTTTGGTTTCCTGAATATAGAAGTTTATTTGTCGATGAAGATTTATTTTGGACTTGTAATAATAACGGATGGCTCGTTAAAGCACCCGAATTAAAGTTTGAACACCTGCATTGGTGCAACGGAAAAGCACCGATAGATGCCACATACCAAGCAACAGAAAAGAATTGGGAACAAGGCAAGGCTCTTTATGCTAAACGTAGTCAAGAAAACTTCCCACTCATTAACGGTTAAAAAATGAAGAAACAAAAGTGTTACATAGCAGGAAAAATAGGCGGGCTTAGTGAAAACGAATATCTAAATAATTTCGCAATAGCAAGAGTGCAGGTAACAGAAATGGGTTACACACCAGTTTGCCCAACCTTATTGCCACACAACCACGATAAAAAATGGGAATCCTATATGAAAGAAGACGTAAAAGCAATGTTAGACTGCGAATTGGTGTACGCCCAAAGGAATTGGAGGCACTCAATAGGAGCAACAGAGGAAATAAGGATTGCCACCATGCTTGGCATTAACATTATACATCAAAAATAATGGGACACTCACAAAATAATGAATCTCAAATAATAAGCGACTACTTTTTAAATAAAGAGTTGTTATGTAAAAAACTATATCTTCTTGATGTGGGTGCAAATAACGGACAAACACTAAGCAACTCATTGGACTGCATAGAAAGAGGTTGGAACGCTACATTAGTAGAGCCATCGGTTAAAGCGTTTAAAGCCATGACTAAGCTACACGCAAACAGATTAGGTGTTGAAATGTTTAATGTTGCAATAACAGACAAAGACGGAACGGCAGACTTTCACGAATCGGAAGGACACGCAGAGCATATATTTGGAGAGAACCACTCCCTGCTATCCTCACTAAAAGAAGATGCAACTAAAAAATGGTCGGAAAAATTCACTAAAACAACTTGTGAAACAGTTACATTTGAAACTTTATTGAGTAAATGCAAACACAAAAAATTTGATTTAATATCAATAGACTGTGAGGGTTTTGATTATGAAGTATTAACACAAATTGATTTAACTAAAGTTGGCTGTAAGATGCTAATTGTTGAAAATAACGGAGAAGATGAAAATAAGTTTGTAGAATATTGTGCTAAGTTTGAAATGCAGTTACACGCCAAGACACCCGAAAATTTAATTTTTACACGATGAAATTAAGTATCTGTATTGCTACATTGCCAACGCGAAAACAGTTCTTCGATGAGCTTACAAATCATTTGGCTGAACAAATATTAGCCCAAGATGCCATTGATGAAGTAGAGATAGTTTCTGAATGCGATAATGGTGAAATGTCTATTGGAAACAAACGCCAAAAGATGTTAGAGGATGCAACGGGAGATTATGTAGTAAACATAGACGATGATGACCGCGTCCCTGATTTTTACGTTGAAAAAATATTAGAAGCTATAAAAGAAAACCCTGATTGTATCGGGTTTAGGGTTGAATGCCATAACATAAGAGAGGGCGTAACAGCATCCGTTTCTAATAAATACAAAGATTGGCTAAGTAACCACGATGGGTTTGACTTTGTTCGTTGCATACACCATCTAACACCAGTAAAGCGTGAAATATCTTTGAAGATTGGGTATAAGGATATGAAGGGGGCAGAGGATTCGGACTACTCATTTAGACTGCGAGATTCAGGGTTATTAAAAAAAGAAGTATATATCAATGAAGTAATGTATTATTATCTATATAACAGGGCAAATGACAAATAAAAAAGACAAACCAGTAATAGTTAGTTTCTCGTGCAACGGGAGGGAGCAATATAATAAAGGCACTCTACGCTTAATTGATTCTTGCAAAGCCTGTGGGTATGATGGGGATTATTTGTTTCAACAAGCCGATGGAAATGTAACCGAACATAGTGGAGTACCAATTACGCAAGGCTCATACCCCCATTCTAAATTATTTAATTGCGCTACCCATAGTGAAGTTCCTTATATGTTTAAATTAGGAATGATACAACTTGCGCGAGAAGCGGGATATGAAAAAATAGTTTGGGTAGATAGTTCGGTTTGTTTGGCTAAACCACCAACTGAATTACTTGAAAAGGCAAAAGAAATAGGTGTTGTTTCATTTGATTGCTTAGGACACCCTCTATGGAAATGGATTACCGATGCAGCTTTAGATAAACTACAAATCACAGAAGAGGAACTAAAAGATATGCCTCAAATAATGGCAGGATGCCTTGTGTGGGATTTTAGTAATCCAGTTGCAGTAGAAGTATTTGAAGAGTGGTTAAAACACGCACAAGACGGTGTTAGTTTTTTAAACGGCACAAGCAATAGAGAAGGTTTTAAAGAACACCGCCACGACCAAGCTATTTTAAGCGCAATACTAAATAAAAGAAAAATAAAATCTTTGCCATATAACCACATGGTACAAGAAATACACGCAAACAATTTAGAGTATGGCGATTATTTTACTTTTGTAGTAAAGGGGATTCAGTAAATGGAAAACAAGTTTGATATAAGTATTTACAACGACGAGTTTTTCGAGTGGCACATGAGATATGCCCGCGAATATTCAATAAAAACAATGGATTGGTTCGTAGAGCAGTACAAACCAAAATCAGTTATTGACTACGGATGCGGTATAGGTTCTTACTTGGAATCTGCCCAAAACAAGGGTGTCGAAAAAATAAAAGGGTATGATATTGGATGGGAGTATGCCAAAAAATATACACCAAAAGAAGTACAACCTTTTATTGATTATTTTGATTGCACTCAAGAAATAAAAGAAGAAAAGTATGATTGCGTTATTTCTTTTGAAACAGCCGAACACATAGAGCCAAGTGGTTCAGATACTTTCGTTTCAAATATTGTAAACTCTGTAAGTGATAACGGTTTAATTTTATTCACAGCCGCACCACCTGAACAACAAGGGGCGGGACACATAAACTTACAAGATAAAGAGTTTTGGATTAAACTGTTTTTAGACAAAGATTGTGTACTAAGCGAGGGAGATACAAAAACAATTTCTGACGAATGGACACTTTTAGGTGCGCCAAAATACATTTGCAGTAGTTTGTTGGTGTTTAAGAAAAAGCAAGTAAAAAAAACACCACTACTATCAGTTCTTATACCGAGTGTACCTGAACGAAAAGAGAAATTAGATAAACTCATTTCACAATTAACCGAGCAAGACACATCAAATGAAGTAGAAATTATATATAACGATTCTAAAAAGTTTGATGAAGGCGGCATAACAGTTGGCGAAAAGAGAAATAAATTAGTGCAAGAGGCAAACGCAAAATATTTGTGTTTCTTAGACGACGACGATTCTATGTCGCCAAATTATGTACAAGCCCTTTTATCAATGTGCCGACAAGGTTATGATGTTTGTACTTTTAGAAGTATGTACAAGTGCGACTACTATTGGGCGTTAATAGATATGGATATGTCTAACCCTGAAAACGAACAAGCAAACCCATTGATAATAACAAAAAGAAGGGCTTGGCATCTTTGTCCCGTTTTATCCTCAATAGCCAAACAACACACTTTTAAAAACATCAATGATGCAGAGGACTGGGAGTGGATGGAACGTGTTTTACAAAATGTAGTTACCCATTGCCATACAAATGAAATTTTACATCAATATAATCACTCAAAAAAAACATCAATAGTTCACAACATCAAAAACAAATAATGACTACACACTCGACTAATAAAGAAGTTTTAGGCTCTTGGGGAGCAAATGGATATTTAGAAACATGGGACGGATATAGCCGTAATTACAGCGAAGACATTTACTCTTTCGTTAAAAAACAACTTGGCGAAAATAAAGACAAAATTACTTTGGAGATAGGTAGTGGAGCGGGTTTTTGGACTAATTTTTTAAATCATAACTCAAAAAAACTAACCTGTTTAGATGTTTTTGCAAAGCCACCACAAATAAGTGAAGGCATAGAGTGGATAGTTCAGGGAGATTCTCAATTTAGTTGCCCACAAATAGATTCTAAGTCAGTTGATTTTGTTTTTTGTTTCGGAGTGTTTTGCCACTTTTCAGTTGAAGACTGGGCGAAATATGTAAAAGATATTCACCGCATTTTAAAAGACGATGGTTCGGCTATATTGATGTTTGGAGATACCGATAAAAATTCAAAAGCAGGATTTCCATTTAATAATTTTGAAACAACCACACAAAAGGTTTCCGAACTTGAATTTAAGTACGAAAGTCTTTTGGATTATAGAGATACGCTACTTTTATTAACAAAGTAATCCGTGAACATAGTCTGCTACTTCATAAACTGGAACGATAGTTTCTATATTCCGTTCCTACACAAACATTACTCAAAGTTTTGTAGCAAAATTATAATGTATGATAACTACTCTACCGATAACAGCGTAGAGATAGCAAACAAATTAGGTATTGAAGTCCGAGTGTTTGGAGAGAAAGGAGTGTTGAATGACTTGCATTACCTTGAAGTGAAAAATAGTTGCTGGAAAGAACAAAGAGGAAAGAATGTAGATTATGTAATAGTAGTAGATGCAGATGAGTTTGTTTATCCTGATTTAAGGTTTAACCGAATGGGTACTGCACCTAAAGTAACGGGGTATAACATGGTTTCGGATGGCTTACCCGTGAATGATATTGCAGAAATAAAAACGGGTGTGTATGCGTCAAACTATTGTAAGCAAGCTATATTCAACCCCAATGCCATAACAGAAATAAACTACACCTTTGGATGCCACACAAATAATATTCAGGGCAGAATAGACAGAAAAGGAGCTTGCAAATTATTTCACTATCGTAACATAGGTGGCGTACAAAGACTGTTAGATAAGCACAACGAATACAAAAACAGACTTTCAGAGTTCAACAAAACACGTGGCTTAGGCTTTCACTATAATTTTACCGATGAAGATAAAATAAAAGAGTTCACCGAGTTAAAAAACAATTCAAAAACACTATAAAATGACCGAGCAACAAACTATTGACCAACATTTAAGCCATCACGAATTACATGAATTTGCACAATGGTTTTCATTTCATTATGAACATTGGAGGGGTGAAATTGGAGGAAAAAAATACGATAATTATCCAAGAGAAGACATAATAGATATAGTTGATGAATACATTAAAAAAACATTAGGTGAAAACGGGCTTCCTATATTAAGTACAAGCGGGTTTGTTAAGTGGTTTGCCGTAAAATATAATATTTATGGGGATTGTACAGGGAGAAAATACCAAATATTTACAGAAGCTACAAATTGGGACACAAGCCACCATTTCGCAAAAACAAGCCAAGAATGGATAGACCAACATTTTGAGGGTGGAGGTGTAACAAACTTTTTAGTTTACAGATACCTTAAATGTAAAATAGATGGCAGAAATATTTTTGAATTAGAATCTTTTGAAGATTTTGAAAAACAAATGACATCTCAAGGAATTAAAATCAAAAGAAAGTAAATGAGTTCGTTAATTTAAGAAACAGCGCAAAGGTTATTTCTTAGGCTCATACCCCCAAACATCCCCAGTAACCTTTATTTTGTTACCCGACTTACTTACTTCTACAATGCAGTTTTTCATGCACTCACCTGTTGCAAATTTCTTTACTGCATTATCTACTGCCGCTTCAAGAGCTTCATGCTTTTTTGTTTTGGCTTTACCCTTTACATCTTTAGCAAGTAACACATATTCATTTTTTGAATCCATGTTACGGGTTGAGATAACGGTCATTTTACCAATTCTTGAGTAGCAGCTTGATAAAGCAACACCGATTGTTAGTAGCATAGCTACCGTTTTGATTGTTTTTTTCATACTTATTTGTTTTGGTTTTTATATTGAATTTTAAATACTTTTCTATGGTTTTATCTTTAAATTGAAACACGGAGTAAAAATAATAAAATATTGTTACTTGTACACTTTTAAAAAATATAATGTTTATATATGATTGATAATCAGTATAATATAAATTAAATACCGTCTATGTACAACAAGTATTTCTTAAATTTCTTAATCTCTCACCATAACTTTGCTTTAAATAAACTTAAAAATGTTTACAAAAGAAAACGGAATTAGATTTGTTACAATGCTTGCAGCCGTAATGGTTGGCGTAGCGGCACACCAAATTTATGTAGCGAAACACGCACAAAAACTTTCAACTAAGGCGTAAGCCTTTTTTGCTTTTTGTGAAACGAGATTGAAATTGTACTCGTGAAAAATTAACATTGAAAGAAGCTACATCTTTTTAGGTGGCGTGTAACAAGTAAAGTGATTTTTCAAAAACAAAAACAAAGTATTGAGCTTGCTCTGCTTTCGGCTTGTTGCATATTCAAAAAAGAGAGAACTAAAAAAATTAAAAACCAATTCAAAAACAAAACCAAAAAATGAACTCAGTAGAAAAAGAATTACACGGGTACATCAACGGTACAGAAAAAATGAGTGGCTATGATGGTTACGACTCTGCCGAAGGTGATATGTCTTATTTCGATGACGATGATATGTCGTACTTCGATAATGATGAGATGTCATACGCAGGTGGCGCACCAAATGCACATCACGCTGTTTCTGACCCTTATGTTATTTCGTATTACAACACAACCACTTCTAACGTAACAGCAGTTATGTTTGGATTCAACGATAACGCCAATAGCGGAACAGCTAACGGTGGTTACGGTAATCCAGCAGCAGTTATCATAACCAACGTGCAAACGGGGGCAGTAGGTAACGCAGCAGGTGGATATGGTCGTTTAATCAACCAGTCTAACAACAAGTTTTTCAAAGTAGGCAAATGGAGATTCCAATGCTCGACTTCAAGCCAATTGCAAATCACGGTTTTAATTAACCACGTTGATGCAAACGGTAAGCAGTACACTACTCCGTTAAACTTAAGTGTTTTACGTGATGCGTACCAATTTCAATCAGACATCATTGATGTTGTTAAAACAGTTACCGTAGATGCAAATACTTATTTGTCATTTACCTTAGTTGGAAGCGCAACTTTAACGATTTCTGTTTATCCAGTTGCTATCATTTCTGGTAAAGCGAAACTTAACGGTGGTAGCTCTTATAACACCGCTCGCGCTCCAAGATTATCTGGTAAGAATGTCGCGCCAGTTATAATTCAAACTTCCCAAGATGTTAAGGGGATTACTAAAGGTTAGTAGTTAAAAACTCAATAGGAATGAGGGTTTCGTAAGATTCCCTCATTTTTATTTTTCATAATTAATTAGATTTTTACCAAGTTCTTTGATGTTTTGATATTTGGTTGCCGCAAAAATCTTTGTGTGCATAAAATCATAAAAGTAATGGACGATAGCCAAGTCAGAACAAAATCTTTAAAAAAAGTCAGCGAGGTCATCGCTGTCGTTCGATAACGTGATACATTAGTATGTGCGTAGGGCGAGAACCTCATAACATTTATGTGCGAGAGGATGTCAGCAATAAAAATCGCAGTTTAAACAAAATATTTTTTAAATGTTGCCAGAAGACAGAGCTAAACCAAAAGCATCACAAGCCGCAAAACCTAAGTCAACACGCAAGGACATTTCAATAATGACTTTGCTTGCAAACGAATCAACGGAAGACGCTCGCAAAATACTTCAAAAATTTGGCAAACAAGATGCCTCTGGTTATGCTGATTTAGAAGCAAAACTTGGAGATGTTTACTTCAAAACACCTGATAAACAGGAAATGGAACGAGAGATGGTTGCAGCCCATCCTCATAAAAAATGGATGCTTAGAGTTCTTGAACCTGAACTTAAAGCTAAAGAAATTACAAAAGCACCTAAAAAAGAAGATATAAAAGGTATTGAAATTGAACCTGCGGGATATACCACTTCAAATGCAAGCGGTCAATGTGATTGCCCTGAATGTATGGAAGAACGCTCTGGTTGTGATGCGTGTAAAAGCTCTGCCGATGGTGTTAAACCAACAGTTGTAACAGTAGCTAAAAATTATACACCGATTATTGTAGCAAGTATTCTTGGAGTAACAGCCATATCTATAACAGCTTTAGTTTTACACTATAAATTAAAGAAAAGAGCTTAAAACATGATGAAAATTAAAACAAGTCGCCCTGTTATCGAAAAGAAATCAAATGCACATGGCGGTGGACATGGCGGAGGAGGTCATCATGGCGGCGCAAGTAGGTCGCATAGAGGTTTTAGAGAAAGCGACCTTACATGGAATGGTATGTATTTTGTAAGTCCTTCTGGGGCTTGTTTCACTAAAAATGTGGATGGAGAATATATATCCGTTGCGTGCGGTGTACCAAGCGTTGTAATGGGAATTTAAAATAGTATATATGAGTATTACATACCAAATAGTAAAAGACACAGACGTTTTAATTCCAAACAAGGAACACAAAAACTTTACTACAAGTGGTGAAAAAATTGAATCGGGTACTATTGTACATGGACAAGAAAAGAAAATAGAAGGTTTGCGTAGAGGCGAACCGTTTGTATATAGAATGTTTTTAACAAGTGATAATAAATTAATATATCTAAAATCAATCAAACCAATGAACACAACAGAAGTAAACTTAGGAGCAGATGGCGCACCTACAACAACCGTTTTAAATTTAAAACCTGCTGAAAAAGCAAAATCAGACAAAGCTAAAGACGAAGTTTGGGGTTTAATTATCGGCGGAGTAGTTGGATATATTGCATACCATAAATTGCATTATAAAAAACACGGTAAACATAGCCTTAAACACGGCGCAATGTACATCGCTGGTGGTGCAGCAGCAGGATATGGTGTTGGATTGCTTTTTCATAAGCACCAAGCAGCTACTATTAAGCCAAGCAAATAATATTAATTTTTAAAACTTTACGCTTTGGATAGACAAGCAACGGTTGTTCACTTAGGTGCGCAACCAAAAGATGAGGTAATTACCTTTGAAAAGGCTTTTGGAGAATTTTCAAGTGCAGAAGATAGTTCTGATGCAACTGGACACCGTAGGCGTAAAGGTAAACGTATGGATGGTCGTGCTGACCGAATGGCTAAAAGACAAGCTCGTAGAGCGGCTCGTTTGGCTGCTAAATTAGCTCGAAAACAAGCTCGTGCAGATGCAAAAGCCGCAAGAAAAGCGACTAAAGATGGTTCAGCAGATTCATCTACTGACCCAAATGCGGGTGCAGCAACAGACCCTAATGCTGGTACAGACCCGAATGCAGGGACAACTCCTGACCAAAGTGGGGGGCAAGACCCAAATGCAGGAGCGGCTTCTCAAGACCAAGGCGGTGGTGGTGGAGATTCATCTCAAGGAAGTGATGATGGCGGCGGTGATGACGGAGGTGGGTCAAGCGACCCCGATGTAGGAGATGATAGTGGTAGTGGCGGCGGTCAAGGCTCTGGTAACGGCGGCGGGCATAAAAAAAGACATAAAAAACAAGAGCAAAGCGACGATAGTGGTAGTGATGATTCTGGTGATAGCCAAGATAGTGGAGATTCACAAGATGACAGCAAACAAGAAGATACTAATGATGATACAACTACTGATAAGTCAAATGACGGAGAGTCGGACGATTCTGATGGAGATGATGTAGGAGATGCTTCTGATTATTTTGATGGCGGAGTTGGTGCGGAGGATTATTTTAATGAATTTGCCGATGGAAGTAAAAAATCAAAAATTAATCCAGCCGTTGCCGATTTAGCTAAAAAAATTGAATGGAACAAAGAACTTGTTTCCCGTTTGCGTGTTTTAAAAGCTACACAAATAGGGAAATACGAAGACACTACTCAAACTCAAAATAAAATAACAGATAGTTTAAATCGTATAAGCCAACTTCAAAACGACTTAGATAAATATTCAAAGTTTGAAGGTAAATTTTCATCTGACGGTTCTTTTTCTTGCGCAAGCGGAACTACTGCTCCAACAGAGCAAATGGTTAAATCTCGCGCAAATGAAATAAAAGGAGCAAAGAGATTAGCTTATAACGAAAGATTGAATTTACACAAAGGAATTAAAAATGCAAAACATCTTGAAGAAGTAAAAAATCATGCTATCCGTAAAGGTCATGCTGGTTCTGAAACGCCAGTTGATGCTGAATTAAACCCTGAGTTTGCAACTCAAACAATCAAAGTACCACCGCAAGATAAAAGAAGCAATGCGGAGGGAACTGGACTGAATGGACTTGACCTTAGAAAAGATTATGACGCACCTTATACTCGTATAGTAGAATTAGAATCTGATTTTACAGGCGCAGAGGTAAAAGATAAGTTCAAAGCTAATTGGAAAGGACTTGCAATCGGAGCGGCTATCGGCATAGGGGTAATTGTAGCGGTAAAATTAATTGGTAATCATAAAGCAAAAACAGTTTAAAAAAATAAAATCATGGTAAAACATCCAAACATAGCAAACAACGAAAGAAGTAAAGAAGGTCAGGAGATGCAAATGGGTTCAAACGAGTTAACCGAAATGGGTGGTCATAAACCTAAAATGAAAGGTACGCGCGAGGAATTAGCCGCCCATCACGAAAAAAAAGCGGCTCATTTGGAAAGTGCTGAATTAAAACAACTGGAAAAACAACTTCACCAAGTTCAACACGAATACAAAACAACTAAAGACCCTGAACTTAAAAAAGAAATTGATGAAATAATAAGAGAAATTAGGGCTACTAAAATGGAGCATCAAATGGATAAAACAGAAAAAACCATGCACTTCGATGGTAAGTTTGATGGACACGAAGACCCAGATATTTTTAGCGCAGCAGATGCGGTAGCCGCTACTCATAAAAAATTGGATGCTAAATCCGTTTTACTTGGAATTGCCATCGGTGTAACAGCTTATTGGGCAGTAAAAAAGTTTCATCTTTTAGGTAAAGCGTAAGTCATGGCTGCAACCTCAAACGCTTCTACGGAAGAAAAAATGATTTTGGTTGCATACGCAGGAGTGGCAATAGCTTACACGGTATTGTTTTTTGTAAAATTAAAATCTTTAAAGAGCTAAATGCACCACAAAGACAATTATAGTCATTTTGTTTCAAGTGTTCAAAAAGGGGACGTGCAATCTGCAAACCTTGCCTTGATACGTGAACTTGGAAGTATCTTGGTTAGAAACAGACAAGATTTTGTGCATTTACTTAATGAAAGTGGAATTAAAGCAAGCATAAAAGATGCCGATGTACACCTTGTAAATTTGTTTATAAACAACATTGGCACAAATAAAAAACTTACTTTAGGTACAGCCCTGCTTATCAATATGTACAACAAACAGCCATCGTTTGATGGGACTGATGAAGTAAGCGACGAAGGAGTAAAAGGGGCTTATCTTGTTCTTAATAGTAGTTTTTGCGAAGAAGATAAAGAATACTCAAACGCAGGGGGTATTTTAGCTGCATTAGGTGGAATAGCTCAAGGTGGCGTAGGATTAGCACAACAGCTAACGCCTGATAAAAACGCAGCCATGAAACTTGCACAGTCAAAACAAGACGCGCAAGCTGCAATGACTAAACAAATACTTGATGCAAGACAATCTCAATTAACCGCCGCAAGCAAAGCAAGTGATGCCAAATCTAAAACAACTAAGATACTTGTTATAGGTGGTGTATCGGTAGTAGTTATAGGGCTTGTTATCGGTGGAATATATTTGATTAAAAAACGTAGAGCTAAAAACAAATAAAATGAATAAAGAAAAAAACGCAAAAATGCTTCAATTTGTGGTTGGTGGACTTTTAATAGCAATGGGTATTATAGTAATATCAGCAAAAGTTACTTTTCCTACTAAAGCAGCATAAGTGAACAAGGTTTTAGGTGGCATAGCTATTATAGGACTTTTCTTAGTGATATACACCGAGTACAAGAAATGCAAAATAGAACCAATCGTTAAAAAAACAAAAAGTAAAAAAGTACAAGATGGTAATTAGTCCGACTTTGAAAGTTTTAACGAAAAACCCTGTTATTGTAGGCAAGAAAAATATATCTACCTACAAAAGCGGTATGTACATAGCTGCCGATGGGTATAGTAATGCCCCTGGCGACGGGTTAGGATTACCAGCTTTTACATTAGGCAGCGACCCAACAAACACATTGTTTAATCAAACACAAAACCCTTTAGGCACACCTTCAACACCACCCGTTTCTACTACACCTTCAACACCTATCCCTACAAATAGTTTAGGATTAGGATTGAATTTACCCGCATTTAATAATACTGCATTTACAGATACAGCAGCACAAAAACAATTTCAAACTAAGGTTGCACAAACAGCCAAAGCCATAACAACACCAACGCCAACACCGAGTACAGATAAAACAAAAACACCTGATACCAAACCAGATAACACAAAAATATATGTAATGGTTGGAGGGGCGGTTGTGGCATTAGTAATTGCAATAGCATTGGTTTATAATCACAAAAAAAGTAAGTAATGACAATAGGTAAAGAAGAAAAAGTTTTTATATCAATCGCAGTTGCTTTAGTAGCATTAGTAGGCATTGGATTGATTTACGAAAAGAAAAAAGAAAACGAACTTAAAAAAGGAAAGTAAAATGGCTATTGAATCGTTCGTAATAACAGAAGCAGCAAAGTGTCCGAGTGCCATTGTTAGTAATAGCTCAAGAAACGGGCAGCCTAAAAAAATTAACTTTAAGAGTTATGTTAAGGGCGAAGTTATAAAAGGTGAATTAAAACACTCTAATAATAAACCAGCTTTTGTACTTGCAGAGGGAGCGGTTGTTGTGCCTTTAAATATTGTAAAAAAAGTGGTAGCAGAAACAATTAAAACAAGTAGTGCTGACGGTGCTACCGAAACAACACCTAAAGCAGCAGAAGAGAAAAAAGAACCCGTTGAATATTCTAACCCTAAGATAAAATATTTTGATGCCATGATTATCGGCGGACTATTAGGATTAGGAGCTACTTATGGTATTGAAAAGAAATTTCCAACATGGCTACCAGTTGATAAAAAGAAAGAATGCCGAATAGGTGGTATTTTACTTGGAGTAGCAGCAGGGTGGTATTTCGTTTATAGAAATAAAGGTATAAAACCTGTTGCAGTTGTACTAACAAAAAAAGACTAAAATTATGCCACACTCAAAACATAAACCAGCACACAAAGCAAGTCATAAAAAACCTGCTCATGCACCTGTTCACAAAAAAGCGGCTCATAAACCCGCGCCAAAACCTCATGCTTTACCACACAAACCTGTTGTAAAAAAACAGATACCCGTTTCGGCTGGGCATCATGTTAAAGTTATGACTACCAATCCTGTTATAATAGACCACAAAAGGGTTACACCGTCTGATTATATGATGGGGGCTGATGGGAGCAGAATCTTTGTTATTGAAGCGGTTGAAGAAAAAAAGGCTGCACCAACACCTAAACCCGTGCAAGTAAAAACAGCACTTGTTGTAGTTGAAAAACCTAAACCAAAAGAAGAGCATTCTAAAATGAAAATATTTACAGATTATCCTGTAATTATAAATCATAAACACAAATCACCTCCAAGTTATTATTTGAATGCTACTGGGGACGGAACAACACCCGCCTCTAATAGTGGAGTTGCAACCGCAGGAAACGCTTTAAACGCTTTGGAGAGTGCTTGGCAAGGAGTTCAGAATAGCGGCGTGTTACAAAATTTAAAACAAGGCGTTGTAGGCACAGGGAAACCAGTTACAACACCCGTATCTGCAAACATGACTAATACTACTCCTGCAACAGCACCAATGGGAACGCCACCCGTTGTAAAAACTAAAAAAGGAGCAAACACAGGAGTTATAATAGGATTAGTAGCTGGTGGTTTAGCTATTGGAGTAGGAATATTTTTATACATAAAGCATAAAAACAAAAAGTAATCTATGTTTTCCCAAAAAATAAATACAGACAACAATAAATTTTCTTTGAACATTACAATTACTTGTAGTGGTAAAAAGAAGTTTCGTGTGTGGGCAGAAGATTGTGGTAAGAAAAACAGCAAATACGCTGACAGGGAAATAGAAGTAAGTGGAACAAGAACTATTCACTTTAACTTCCCGATAGTTCCGAAAACATTATTTATCGGTTGTTTGAATTGTGAAAACCCAAAAGATAATTCGTTTAAAGTTGAAACAGAGGTTGTAAAATTAAAAACATACAACATTTGGATTGATGAGGAAACCGATAAGTTTTTAAAATTAGCGTTGCATTTCAGCCAAGTATGCGGCTTTGAATCTGCAAAACCAAACGGAAGATTATTTAAAACAGACGATAACGAGTTTAATATAAAATATTTTGATGTAATTAAAGATGTAATGTCGCGCAGACCGATGAATACACCTGCGCGTATTGGGCATAAATCGGGTATAATCGAAGTTTCCAAAAATTCCTTCGACAAATATACCGTTGCAATGAGAATGATTATATTGTTACACGAATTTTCGCATAAATATAAGAACCCGAAAATAGGTTTAGAAATATCAAACGAAACGGGTGCAGACATAAACGCATTGTATATCTATTTAGGATTAGGCTTTTCAAAAATTGACGCAATTTGTGTTTTCGCCAAGGTCTTCCTTCGCGCACAAACAGAGAGCAACATCAACAGGCTTCGCCGAATAACAGATTATATAGAAAAATTTGAAAATTTGGAATACGCTACGGCAGCATAAAAACATTAACACTTAATTTATATGATGAAGTGTAAGAAAAAAGTATGTAAAAAAAAGATTGAACAACCGCTCTTTGACAATTTGGACAATACTTTAGAAGATTGGGATTTTAGTGAGGTAAGCGGAGGGTTTGCAAATTCTTTTTCTAAAATAGGTAGGGCTAAAAATAAAGGCTTACTTGACTTTAGTAATTTGGAAGGGAGCTTTAAAAAAGCGTTTAAAAAAACCGACCATAAGTTACATAAAGAAGGAAAGAGAAAAGATAAAAAAGCGCAAATAGCACTTGAGAAAGAACAGAACAAGCCACAACCTACAAAAGCTCGTAAGCCACTAACTCAAGAGTTTAATGTTCGTGAAAACGAATGGGCAAACATTGGCGGTGGCGAAAAGCAATTAGAGCGTGTTTTCGTTCCGAGAGATAGGGAGTTGATAATACAGGGCGTTGACCAACTTATTATGAGTGAAGAGCCGCAATGTGGCGCACTTCGTAGTATAGGTTATTACAAAGGAGAAAAATTGAAACAACTTTGTTTTACTTTTTTCAATAATTCAGATATTGATTTTCAATTTGAATTATTTAATCCTTCAATGCCTTTGGATTATCTTTACTCTACTTCGTTAAATTTAAACGATAAAATCTCTATTGCAGGAGGCACGATAGCTTATTCGGACGTTCTTTTTAATTTACTTGCAAATCCTGCCATGATGGTAAATGCAAAATTTACTTTCGCAGCACCCGCAGTAGGAGCAACCTTAAAAGACCAAATAAATATCCCTTTGATTTTTAAGAACAAGGAAATAACTGGTCTGCAAAAAGTAAAACCTTTGAATGTTGCTTTAGAAATAGATAATATGCAATACGCACAAGACATCGTGTTTTTTGATATAATGTGCAATTTGAACAGACCATTTATACCTGATGGCATGGATGTAATTCAATACACCATTAAAGCAGGAATGACGGTAACAATGGCGTTTTATTATAAACAACATTCACTAAAAAGGTTCTTTTTTGAAGAGGCTAAAAATTGTAAAGCGTTATTGTAAGAAATGGCAGTAGATACATTATTTAGCACCAAGTACCCCAATAACCAATCGGTTGTTAGTGGAACTTATACTGTTTTTAAGGACGACGTTACAATATTGTGCGACACATCTACCGCGCCCGTTACAATTAATCTTTTACAAATACCAAGTAACGGAGGATATACAAAGCAAGGTAATTGGAGTACGCAATACAAACTTTATGTTGTAGATTTTAATGATAATTCCGCTACCAACAACATTACCATTGTTGCACCAACAGGTTTTAAAATTAACGGGCAACCTTCAATTATATTAAATAGTAATGGCGGTTCTGTTATAGTTAGAATAGCAAGTAATTTAGATTACATAGCTTTTTCAAGTGCAAGCGGAAACATTATTAGTGTTGGAGATACCAGTACCGTTTTTTTATCTTTAATTGCAGGTAATTTATTGGCGTATGTTGACTATAAGGACTTTATGGCAGCAGTTCTTCACCTATCTAATTCGTCCCAAAATTACTTCCCGATAACACAAGTGTATGATGGTGCTGGAAACATATTATCGAGTTATTTTAGTGATTTAACTTATGCCCAATCTTTAGGAAATCAACAAGCGGTAGTTGGGTATAATGCGAGTATATTTAACGGAAACTTTAATGCTTCAAGTCTTAACCTAACAACTGGGTATATAACATTACCCGTGGACGGCTTGTATTTTATTCAAATAAGGGTACGTATCGCTATGTTTTCATCAACGGGAACAGCATCAATAACAAGCTCAAACCCCAACACATTGGGTCAAAAATGGAACAGTAATAAGTCATTAGAAGCAGCTTGTAATTTTAAAATAGGGTTATTTGATACACTTAATAACGGAATAGCTTGTGAAACACAAAAAGAATTGACAGACCAAGGAAATTTTGTTTTAAATACTAATATAATAAGACCTTTTACAGCAGGCTCTACGGTTAGAGCTTTGTTTATAAACAATAGTGATTTGCCAGTATATGGAGATAACCCTTACCGCTCTGATTTTGAGGTTATATGTTATAAAATATCGGAAATTTTTTAAAGTATTTTCAAATTGAACAAAGAAATAAACATTAAATAAAAAACAAATGAGCTTATTAACTCAAAAAACCGACCCCACCACAATTATCCCAAACGCAGGTTCAAACTCTGCCGCATGGGTGGAGTGGCACAAAACATTAGTTGATAGTTTTGGTAAAAAACAAGCTAATGCAGAATGGTTAAAGGCTTGGAATTTACGCGGCAGCACAAGTGTTAGTGATAACACGTTGCGTGAATACATGAAGAAACAAGGTATTACATTACCCGCAACTTGGGGGCAGTCAATTGAAGATGCGGGCGTGGGTGTTGTAGATGAAATAACTGGTATTTTTCACATGGGAAAAACCGTTGGGGTTGTGGCGTTAGTGATAATCGGTGTACCCATTGCTATTTTATTATTGAATCTGGCTTTTCACCCAAAAGAAATAGCAACAGTAGCTAAAGTAGCGGCTTAAAAATATAAGATATGCACATAAGTAAAGGAGTAAAAATAGGATTATTGTTAGCATCACTTGGAGCGATTGCTTTTGTTATCGTTAAGAGGGTAAAAAACGCAAAAACAATAAAAAAATTAGACGATATTTTGGCGGGTAAAATACCTGACCCAAACAATGCGGCTCAAACAGTAATAAGTGCGGCGGCACAAACCGCATTAGCAGACGGGGCTTTTCCTTTAGCCTTTGGCTCAAGTAGCAAAAAAGTTTTAGCCGTTCAGCAATTATTGATGTCTAAGTTTCAATCACCAATAAACGCAAATGGATTGTATGATAAACAAACATGGGCAGCAATGTGTAAGAATGTTTGGAACACTCACGTTTATACAGCGCAAGCAGTTGTTTGTTATGAAGGTGTAAGTTTAACACATGAAAGAAGTATATCTCAAGATGATTATACATTCTTACAAAACTATGTAAAATCGAATTAAAAAAATTATAGCAATATAGTCGCAAGCCTTGAAGCGGAAAGAGAGGATAAAAAACCAAAACAAAATGAACGCAGTAATTGAAAAAACAAAACAAAACCTTGAACACAATATCGTGGGCTTGGCTCTTGGTGCAGGTTTAGGTTTTTATTTAGCTCACAAATCAGGTCATGTCCATAACAAATGGGCATTGGCAGGTATTACAATCGCATCGGCATTTATTGCTGCTGAAATTGAAGCTAAAATAAAAGCTAAACGCAGTATGCCAACGGCAAAAACAATCACCGATAAATAGTTTTTCAAAGAGCCGTAACTCTTAGACTATTTGTTTAAAAAAGTAAATTAAAAACAAAACCATAACAAAACAAAAAAGATGAACACATTTTTTAAAAAGGCAGAGGACAATTTGGCGGGCGTAATAGTTGGCGGAGTAGCGGGCTTATTAGTAGCAAGCAAATCAGGTGTAACAAATAAATTATATTTGGCGGGCATCACTATCGTAAGTGCTTTTGTTGGTGCTGAAATTCAAAACAAATTCGCTCCAAACAGTAAAATTACTGATAAGTAAGTAATGGCACTTTCAAGGGGTCAAAAAATCGCATTGGGCAGCATTGCGGGAGCGGCATTATTAGTGGGGGGTTATCTTTGGTGGAAACAAAAACAAGCCGCTAAAATAGCTACTCCTGCATTACCAAGTCCGTCGCCAGTTGCAACACCTACAACTACACCCGTTTCAGGAGTAACTCCTTTGACTGATGTGTTAGGTTTTCAAAAGTGGTATAACGTACAAGGTTTTAAACCAGCATTAGTTGAAGACGGTATAAATGGCTCTATGACAGGCGCAGCGTACACAAAGTATGCGACCCAATATTTAAAGAAATAAAAACGTGGCATATCAAGATACTTTAAGTTCTACGGCACAAGCTAACGCGGCTATTTTAGCTCAAAGAATAGCTGCGGCAGGTATAACCAATCCTTTTACTCAGGCGGCTATTTTAGCTGTTGTAAGTAAAGAGAGTGGCTTTATACCGCAATCCGAAAACTTAAATTATACAGCACCAAGATTATCTCAAGTATTTGGTTTGCCTCCAAATGTGGCTCAAACATTAGCGGGTAATCCCCAAGCAACAGCAAATGTTGTTTATATGCCGCCACATAATACACAATTAGGTAATACAGCCGTAGGTGATGGCTACTTATATAGAGGGCGTGGATTTAATCAGCTAACGGGAAAAAGTAATTATGCAATTAGTGGCAGCAAAATAGGGCAAGACTTATTGGGTAATCCTGATTTATTGAATGACCCTACCGTTGCCTCTGATTCTGCTATACAGTTTTTTAAAGACGGCATAACTGCTTTAAAAAATAGTGGTAAATTGCAAGCGTATAACGCGAATGATATAAACGACTTTAAAACAGCAGACGATGCACTTGGGGCTATTTATAATGTAAATGCAGGTGTAGGACAAACAAAAGCCTTTATTGATGCAGATGTAACGGGTGGAAAAAGAGCCGCAACAAGTAGAATGGCTGATTTACTTGCATACGTTCAAAGTGGAGTTACAGCGGGCGTTAATTCGGGTGTTGCGGCAGTAAAAAAACATCCGTACATTACGATAGCTATAACAGCAGGGGCAATAGTAGGAGTTTATTTTTTAATCAGTATGTTAAGTAGTAAAAAACAATAAAAGAAATTATGACAAAAGAGCAATTCGTATCAATGTTACAAGAACCCGTTAAAGCTATATCAATAGCTAATGGTATTCCTTATGAATTTATGATGGCTCAAATGGCTCTCGAAACAGGGTGGGGCGCATCGTCTTTGTTTTATGAGCATTTTAACGTAGGTGGCATAAAAGCCTATGGAAGCGTAGCAAGTGTACCCGAATGGACTTGGGAAGATGTTAATACAACCGATTTAGATAAATACCCAAGCAGAGATAAAACAAAAGACAAAGCGTTGCCAAATAATAAAACTGCAATCTATTTACAACTACCTTTTGCCTCTTTTACCAACCTTAAAGACGGGTTACAATATTATTTAGATAAAGTTCTGCTTAATGTATATTTTAAAAAATACGTGGCTTTATGTGGGGGTGATGCTATTAAATATGTGCAATTGCTTCAAAGCGGCACACCAAAATATGCTACCGATGTAAATTATGTGCCTAAAATTACAGCATTGATAAACCAATTTAAACAGCCAACAGCCTAACGATATGAGAAAAGTAAGAACAAAAAAAGATTTCAATAACTTAGACGGAGAAGTAGCCGACTACGATTCTGAATTGCCTACCAAAGAAATTAAAAAACGTCTTGGAGAAGCAAACGACTTTTCAGATTGTAGTGGCTTAGGTGTTGTTGAAGATTACGATATTTATTACGGCACTAACTCTGTGGTAAAAAACAACCCATTAGACCATGAAACTTTCGCCCCTGCAAGCGGTGGAGATATTGGTAACATGGAAGAAGATGAATTTAGAAGCAAAGTATATTCTGATTTAAGTGGTGTGTTCGGTAAAGGAACTATTTACGATGAAAAGGAACGCCAAAGAAGATTGCATTTAAAGAAACTAAAATCTCAATCATTAAACGCGGAAGAAAAATCTAATTTGTTTGGTAATTTATTTGGAACGCCAGCCCAAAAAGCAGCAAGACAGGCTAACCAAGATACTAAAGCACAAGCCAAATTAGTTCAGGCACAGGCGGCACAGGCGGCAGCAAATTCATTAAATGATAATTCGGGTACTATTGCACAAGCGCAAGCGTTACAGGCATTAGCAGCTAATCCTATTGCAGGTTCAGGTGGTTCTAAAAAAATGAGTACGGGTGCAAAAGTTGGAATTGCAATTGGAATTGGAATACTTGCGTTAGCGACAGTAGTAACTATTGTTGTTTATAAGAAAATATACAAAACAAAAACCGTGTAATATATGAGTACAATTGAAAAACCACAATTTACAATTGGTAATGTTATTACTATAATAAGCGTTATAAGCGTAATCTTCGCACAATGGTATGACTTAAAAATGGAAATTTTAAAGATGTCTGATAACCAAATACTACAAGAACAATCCTTAAACATGAGGATTACTAACTTAGAAAACGCGAAAAATAAAGTAGCGTATAAATACCCAAACACATACGCTATTTTGCCAAACAGAATTATTATTAAAGACGAAAACTAAAAGAAATGAAAAACGAGGTTGTAGATTCTATTTTTGTCAGCATCAAAAAAAATCCTATTGGGTATATTGGAGGCGCAATAGCAGGATATTTTATAGGTAAAAAACTACCTATGCCTTTTGCTACTATACCTTCTATTATAGCAGGTGCAATAGCTGGTTCGGTAATTGAAAGTAAATTTTTTACAACAACCAAATGAAAATAATAACCAATAGACCGATACAAGAAAACCATAGTAATATTTTTGGTTTTGGTAA
>Ga0302197_10000782_pt1 | contig 31922 bp, 24 predicted proteins | sample II_Bog_N2_1_FD_193526 | JGI IMG/M metagenome (GOLD analysis project Ga0302197, IMG submission 193526) | Peat permafrost microbial communities from Stordalen Mire near Abisko, Sweden - II_Bog_N2_1 | ecosystem: Environmental > Terrestrial > Soil > Wetlands > Peat | place: Sweden: Abisko... | reverse complement strand
CGCGGCGTCGCGGATCTTCTGCGCCGGCGTGCGCAGGTCGTCCTTCAAGGACAGGTGCCTGACCATGTTCTCGATCATCACCACGCTGCCGTCCACCACCATTCCAAAGTCCAGCGCGCCCAGTGATAGCAGATTGGCGGGAATGTGGCTGAGGTCGAGACAGATCGAGGCGAACAGCAGTGCAAAGGGGATGGTGAGCGCAACCACGATTGCGCCGCGCGCGTTGCCCAGAAAGAGAAAGAGAATAATCGAGACGAGCAGAATGCCGGCCGTCAGATTCCGCTCCACGGTTTCCACTGTGAACTTGACCAGGTCGGAGCGATCAAGAAACGGAACAATCTTCACACCCTTGGGCAGAATGCCGGGGTGGTCCTTGTCTCCGTTCAGCTTGTCCACTTCGTTGTGAATGCCATCGAGGACAGGATCGGAATCGTCGCCCTTCTGCAGCAACACAATGCCTTCGACGGTGTCAGGATTGTCGATAATCCTGTCGCCTGCGCCGTCTGTCAGGTGTATCGATCTGCCGATCTGCCCCAGGCGAATCCTTGGGCCTTGCGTAACGGCGGCGATGTCCTTGACCTTGATCGCCGCGCCATTCTGGGTCTTGACGACGGTGTTCTCAATATCCTGCACGCTGGTGAACAGGCCCACGGATTGCACGTTGATCTGCTGCGCGCCCTGCTCGATGAAGCTGCCGCCGCCGTTGGTGTTGTTGTTGGCGATCTGCTGCTCGACCTGACTGATGCTCAGGCCGTAGGAAACCAGCTTCTCCGGATCGAGCTTGATCTGATATTCCTTCGTCGGTCCGCCAAAGCTCGATACGTCCACCACTCCGTTGACGCTCTTGAAGGATTTCTCCAGAGTCCAGTCTTCCAGAGATTTTTTCTCCATCACGTCAAACGCCGGGTTCGTGCTCTCCAGCGTATACCAGTAAATCTGGCCGACGGGGCTCCAGTCCGTGCCCATCTGCGGAACCAGACCGCTCGGCAGGCTGACCATGCTTAGCCGCTCCAGCACGTGCTCGCGATTCATGTCGCTGGTGGAGTTGTCGTCGAAGACCAGCATCAGGCTCGACAAGCCAGCCAGCGTCGTCGAGCGCAAATGTTCCAGGTGGGGAATGCCCGCCATCTGAATCTCAATTGGCACGGTGACCTGGCGCTCAATCTCTTCCGCGCTGCGGCCCGGCCACTGCGTGATGATCTGGACATAGTTATTCGCAACGTCCGGATATGCCTCAATAGGCAGGTTGCGAAACGAGACAATGCCCCAGGCGATGAGCACCACCGTGCCGCCCAGAATAAGCCAGCGATTTTTAAGTGCAAAATCGACAAGTGCGCGAAGCATCTATTGGTTCCCCGCGTTTTCAAGCAGAAGTGCGTTATTAACCACCTGTTGGCCCGGCTGCAAACCAGTAAGAATCTCCTGCCGGTTGCCAACGAGCATCTTGCCGGCATGAACCTCGGTGCGCTTAAATTGGTTCCCGCCAGCCGGCAAAAAAACCCAGTCGCGGTCGTGCAGGTGCAGCACGGCATCGGCGGGAACTGCGGCAAACGTCTGTTTGGCGCGGCTGGTGAAGGTAGCCGTGGCAAACATCCCCAGTTTCAGAAAGCCGGGATTGGCAACCTCGATGCGCACCTTCGCGGTGCGAAGCGATGGATCGAGAATGGGGCCAATGTCGCTGATGCGTCCAGTAAATGGGCGATCCGGCCAGGCATTTACCTTGATCTTCGCCTCCTGGCCAAGTTGCAGCTTGGGAATGTCATTCTCATAGACATCGCAGACAATCCAGACTCTCGATAGGTCGGCAATCGTAAAAGCCGTCGCTGAGCCGGACAAACTGACGCCGGCAGCCGAAGCCTGCGTAACGTCTTGCGCGACAATCACGCCCGAGATCGGCGCATAGACGTTCACCACGCTGCTCGGATGTTTCTTGTCCACGCCCAGCGTCTTCAACTGCTCTTCGGCAGCCGTCAAATCCGCCTGCGCGTTCTTCTCCGAATCCTCGGCCTGCTCCAGCATCGCCTGCGAAATGGCGCCGTGCTTGAAGAGATCTTCAGCGCGGAGATACGCCTTGTTGGCAAGCTGTTCGTCGTTGGCCGCCTTCAGGTATGTATTGAAAGCACTCGTAATATCAGGGCTCTGCACCCTCAGCAGCAGTTGGCCCTTCTTCACGTTGTCGTCGAGGCGTGCTTTGATGTCCACTACGCGACCATTCGCCAGCGAAATGACAGGAACTTCGCGCGCAATATCCGGTAAAACCGCCCCTGTCGCGTTCAACTCCGACGGCGCCTCGATCTTTTCGGCCGTCGCCAGCGGATATTTCTCCGCGTCTTTGCTGTCTATCGTGATCAAGTTCATGTCAGAAACTTCGATCACCTTCGCAGCCGGCTGCGCGCCATCGCCCTCGTCCTTGCTTTTGCAACCGCTGAGAGCCAGGCTCCCCGCAAGCACAACGAAGAACAACGCGGCCAGAGCCTTTGACGAAAGAGTCTTAGAACTGGTTGCATAAGCCGGAGTTTGAAAGGGCACGGCTTTATATGCTGCGGAAAAACCCATTGTTTTGAAAGGGCATGGCTTTAGTCGTGCCGTAAATGTAACAAAACAATCGCGGGCTTTAGCCCCTGAGGGACGAATTTCTCGAATCGCGCCTGAGAACCGTAGTCTTTCCGCAGCCTGTTTAGCCGTGCCGCAAAAGGCCAATAAATCCTCGGACTTTGGCCCTCGAGAAGAAAGCACCGTATCAGGGCACGACTTTAGTCGTGCCGCAAACCCCGCAAAAAAGAGCCGGGGCTTTAGCCCCTGAGGGACACTTCTCCCAGCCTGAACCGTATTCATGCAACCCATCCTCAGCCAATGCTTCAAAGAAAACTTCGAGATCATTGAATTACCTCGCGTCCCACGGCAAGATTCAGTTGTCCAGCAGAAGTCAGATAAGACCCGACAAGTTGCAGGTAAGCCAGTTCCACGGCCCGGTAATCGCTCTGCGCGTTCAAGAAATCCATCAGCGAAGCGCCGCCGTGCTGGTAAGAGTAAGTCACTGTGTCGCGCACCCTCAGCGCCTGCTCTTTGTATTGCGCCTTATAGGGCCGCAGCAGTGCGATGTTGCTCTCCACTTGCACATAGGCCGAGTCCACATCGCTGAAAACCGCGGCGCGCACCTCGTCACTCAATTCCGTCGTGCGGCCGATATCGATCTGCGTGCGCTTCTTCTCGCCTTGGTTGCGGTCGAAGATGCGCAGCGGAATGCTCACGTTGAAGCCGACGTATGGATCAAGCGGAGGATTGGCGCCTGAATCCACGCTGAACGTCGGGTCCGCGGAGCCGTTAGCCTGGGCAAGCTTGCGGTTGGTCTTTGCTTGTTGGATGGCCTCCAGCGCGGCGCGCAGATCGGGCCGCTCGTCCAGCGCAATTTGCCTGAAGTCTTCCAGCGGTTTCAGATCGTCCGTGAAGTCGAAGACCCCGGTCACGTCGAACTGCTCCACCGGCGTCCTCTCGTTCAGCAGTTGCAGAAGCTGAATCTTCGAGGTGCGCAGATTGACGATAGCTGCCTGTATCTCCACTTCATATTGGACGCGCAGCAGCTCGATGCGGTCCAGATCGATCTTGGCAATGTCTCCCGAGCGAAAGCGGTCGCGGCTAATCTTGATGATGTTGTCGTAGTAAGCCAGGTCGGCCTTGGCCAGCTCCAACACCGCTTTTGCCTCCAGCGTTTCTACAAAAGCCGACCGCAGATTGAAGATCAGGTTTCTCTCCAAATCTACGTGCTCTGATTGCGCAATCTCCGTACCTTCCTTGGCGCTCCTCAATCGCAAATCGCGCTTGTGCTCGCGCTCGTAGAGGTAACTGACTGATCCTGTGGTAAGCGCATTGCTAAACGGCCGATCACGCGTGGCAAGAACATTGGGATCATAGTGCGGGCCGAAAGGATAGAGCTGGTCCATGGTGAATGAGGCCGTGGGATTGGGCCGCAGAAAGGCCGTAATCTCCGCAGCCTTCATCTCGTCCACGCCCAGCGCGTCGGCTCTGAGCGCAGGGTTGGCAGCTTCAAACCTGGCCTTCGCCTGCTCCCAGGTGAGGCTCTCCTGCGCCGCGCACACCGCCGCCGCAAGAAAAAACAGCGCATACACTGCCGGCGCAGTGCAGGGAAGAATGTTCAGCTTCATATACGACCTTTGCACCGCGTTCTACGCGGCGATCACGGGAAAAAAGAAGCGCACTATGAATTAGACGAGGAAAGAAATCAGGCCGTTGGCGGGGGCCGATTCTGGATAACTCCGAATGCGGGATTCTCGACTGCTCGTAAAGGAGAATTCATCAGAGCGGCATAGCGCGGAAAACTCCAGCCTGCTTCAGCAAAAACCGGCTCAGGGAGAGCGGCAATTGCCGGATGAACCACGCGCGGACACGAGGCCATGCAGCCCTTCCGCTGACACTGAAACGTGTCGCTTTCCGCCGGGTTTTGAAGCGCCTGCAGGTCATCGCTGACCGAGATGACCGGGAGCAGAATCACGATGAGCAACGCGAGGGCGATCAGCGGCGAGCAGCGTTCATCGCTGGCTCTGCGCTCCAGTCGCATCCACAGGCACACGCCCGCCACCGCCAGCAGCGCCCAGATGAAATTGAGAGATAACTCCATGCTCAACCAAATTATACCGCCCAGGGTGCCCCATCCTTTCCGCGTTCTTTGCGGAAAGGATGGGGCACCCTGGGCATATCTTAAGGGCCGGATCAATAAGTCATGGTTTCAATCCCAACACTTGAGCAGGCTTTATCCTGGTTGAAAGCTTCATCGGTTCAACGCACGTCGAAGATCGTCATCGATGCTGCCGGCTCTTCAATATGCAGCTTCCCGCCGCTCACCTTGGGAGTAACTCCCGTAGTCGGCTGCGCAGCCTGAAAGCTTGTACACCCTGCCAGCGCCGTCTCTTCCACCGGCAAATCGACAGCTTTGCTTTGTTCCGCTTTATTCACCACAATCAGCAACCGGTCAGTGTGTTGATCTGGCGTGCAGCCTACCTCGTCCGGCGAACGCACAAATGCAAAGACATTCTCATCGGCGAATAGGTTCTGCTCGATTCCCGTTCGCAGCGCAGAGTAAGTCGCTCGTAACTTCAGTAAGCCGGAGGTCCACTCGAAAACATCCTCTTCCGTAGCGGTGCGTCCGGCCTTGGTGAAGGCGTTGTGCGCGTCTCCCGCAAAGCCGCCGGGAAAGTCGTGACGATTATCCGGGTCGGCGCCGCCGTTCATTCCGATCTCATCTCCGGAATAAATCTGCGGCGTGCCGCGCAATGTGCTCATTAGCCCAAATGCCAGCTTGAGCTTCGCCGCCGAACCGCCAGCTTCGGTCATAAAGCGCGTCGTATCGTGGTTGCCGATAAATGAAACCAGCCGCTCTGAATGCGGATAAAGCGAGTCCTGGCGAAGCACTCTTGCCAGGTCCGTCATGGGTTTGCCATGAATGAGAACATCGCGCAGCGAGAAGTATACCGGGAAGTCAAACGGTGTATCGAGTCCTGTATCGATGCCGCGCCGCGTCACTCCTCCAGCAAAAAACGAAGTTACCTCAGGATCGCCGTGGAACACCTCGCCCACCGTCGTCAAATGCGGATATACGCTGTGCAGTGTCGCGTGAAAGTCATGCCAGAAGGCGCGGTCCACATACGGAAATGTATCCAGGCGAATGCCGTCTATATTGGCCGTCTCCACCCACCAAAGCGCATTTTGTATCAGGTAACGCGCCACCAGCGGATTCTCCTGATTCAGGTCCGGCATCGCGTCCGTAAACCAGCCTTCGGTGATGCCGCTCCATGCCTGGCGCGGCGCGTGCGGGTCCGTCAGCGCATAAAAGAAGTTGGATTGCATTAAGCGATGATTTGCGAGCGTGCCGTGAAACCACTCGGGCGCGGGCGGATCGAGCACCCATGGATGCCCCACGCCAATATGATTCGGCACCAGATCGATCACCAGCTTCATTCGCCTGTCGTGCAGCGCATCGGATAAGTGCTGATAATCCTCGAGCGTGCCGAAGTGCGCGTCCACCGCGTACAAATCCGTAGCTGCATAGCCGTGATAACTCTCCGGCATATCGCCGTTCGAGGCCACCGGCGTAGTCCACAGCGCGGTCACGCCCAGCTCGCTCAGATAATCCAGATGCTGCTCTATGCCGGCGAAATCTCCTCCGTGCCTGCCTTTCGCGGCGGCGCGATCGTAGCCCTGTGTTTCTTTGGCCGGATTTCCATCGGCAAAACGGTCGGTCATGATCAGGTAGAGCGTGTCAGCGGAAGAGAACCCGACATGCGCGTTCACATCGTCCGAGCGCTCGGCCAGCGTAAAGCTGCGGCGCGCCTGACCCTGATCATTCGTAGCCATCACCCAAAGAATTTGTGGCCCGGCCTTCGCGGTCTTCAACCACAAGAAAGCCCAGTGGCCGTTGTCAGAAATTTGTGTATGGTCCAGCGTTACATCCGTGCCATCGATAGTTATCCGCGCGCGGTTCAATCCATCGCCCTGCACCAGAAGCATGGGATCGGGAAAGTTCGCCCACCATCCCGGCGGATCGATCTTGTCGATGCGCGGAGCCTGTGCCCGCGAAGCCTGTGCCAAGGATGCGGCAAGCACACAAGACAGCCAGAAAGTCAGAACGAAATAGGACCGTAATCGCACAGCATTCTCCAAATACCGTCTCATTAGAGACGTATTTCACAAGTCCGTTTTGTCACAAGTCCGTTTTGTCACAAGTCCGTTTTGTGTCAGGGCACGACTTTAGTCGTGCCGAAAAGGGCCGCAAGCACAAGGGGTTTTAACCCCTGCGGGCTACAACTGAAACATTGCGGCAATTATGAAGCACTCTCTGGTTACGAGCGGACAATCATTCCCTTGCCATGCGCTCTTACGCGCGGGAGGAAGGTCAAGTTGAGTCAGAGAAAAAGCCCGCGGCAGTTCTTGTAAAACCGCCGCGGGCATGGTTGATGCAATGCAAAGATCAGAAGGTGAAACGAGCCGCCAACTGAATCTCGCGGTTGGTGTACTGCTGAACGCTTTCAATCTGGCCGAAGTTGTTGCCGGTCAGGTTGGAATTCGGATTTGCGAATGCCGGAGTGTTGAAGACGTTAAATGCATCTCCGTGCAGTTCCAGCATTTGCTTATCCGTGATATGGATGTTCTTCTGGACGCTCCAGTTGACCACGCGGTATCCCGGCCCGAAGACCTGGTTGCGGCCAAGAGTTCCGAGGCGTGCATACACGGTTTGGCCGTTTTCGGTCTGCGGAACGAGAGGAGGATTGGCGAACGAGCTTGTATTGAACCAATAATGGCCCGAAGCGCCGCTTGTGCTCTTGGGATACTTGATTGACCCAGTCAGGTCAGGGCGGTTTGCAGGTACATCCGTTCCCGTCGAGAGGTCAACCGGCGTGCCGCTCTGAACCTGTGCAGTTAAGCTGGTCTGCCATCCGCCCACCACCCAGTCCATCGGGCGAGAGACGTTGCCGTCAAAGCGCTGGCCGCGGCCGAAAGGTAGCTTGTACAAGATGGATGAACTGAAAACCTGGCGCTGGTCTTCCGCGGAGTTGCCGTAGCTCGCCATCGGATCGTAGTAGAGTTCTGAGGTTCCGCCGTTCCAGGCTCCGCTCGAGTCATCCAGCGTGTGAGACCACGCGTAAGAGACGGTTGCCACCAGTCCGTTATTGGCGCGATGTTCCGCATGAACCTGCAGAGCGTCGTAGTGCGAAATGCCGTTGTAGTTGTTGTAGTTGATACCACCCATGGTCGGGAAGTTCTGTTCGGCCGTTCCAAATTGATACATGTTGTACGGGTAGTACGTCGAGAGGCGGCTGCCCTTGGTTCCAACGTAAGCCACGTTCACCACGTTGTTCGCGCCCACCTGGCGCTCTACCTGCAGGTTCCACTCCTGCACCATGCTGTTGTTGTTATGCCGGTTGGGGGCATTCATGGCGGTGCCGGCAGGCGGATGCACGGGGTCGTAGTTCGGGAAGCCACGGGCCGGAAGTGCTTGGCCTGTGGCGGCTGCGGTTCCGGTGTATCCGCCGGTAGGGGTTCCACCGTACGCGACAGCACTCGGGCTGGTATAGCCGTTGCAATTGTAGCCGCCGTCCCAGGCCATCGCTGTTGCTGTCGAGAGCTGTCCGGTAAGCGTAATGCAATAACCGTTGGTAGCCAGGTAGCTGTTGCTGCCGCCGAAGGGAGCATCTTCAAAGAGCTGATTGTTGCCGCCACCATGATCGACGTAGTAGAACATGCCGTACCCGCCGCGCACCACGGTCTTTCCATCGCCAAACAGGTCATACGCAAAGCCGGCGCGCGGGCCAAAGTTATTGTAGTTCTGGTCGATGATGCTTTTCGAGACGCCGTTCTTTCCTGCTTCCAGAACCTGGCCGTACGTGGGTGAGCCCGCAGTCGCGTCAAAGGCGGACTGCTGGTTGTGCGCTTCGTATGGATGCGTCAGGAGATCCCAGCGGAGGCCAAGGTTAAGCGTCAGGCGGCGATTGAAGCGCCAGTCGTCCTGCGCGAAGATGCCGTTTTCCTGGCTGATATTGGCAACGTAGCCGGACTGCGCGCCGATCTGGTAGTTATCCATGCCGCCGGCCAGCAACTCGGAAACTTCGTAGCCGGTGAAATCCACCGTCCCGGTGTCTATATTGAAGTAGCCCTTGCCCTCTTGCGGGTTAAAGAACTCTGTCTGTCGGCGGATAAACGTTCCACCGAATTTGAAGGTGTGCGTTCCGCGCACCCAGCTTACGGAATCGTTCACTTCATACGTATTTTGAGGAACCGCGTACAGACCGTAGTCGCCGGTGTACTCCAGGTTGCCCTTCCAGCCGCCGATGAGCGCGCCGCCGGTGGTCTCCTGGTTGATGTTGGCGTTCGCAATGCCCAGGCCCTTCGATACATACTCGCCATACATGGGCGGCATGTAGCCGTAGTTGTCGCGGTTGTAAGCAATGCGCGCCTCGTTCACTACGCTCTGAGAGAAGGTATGCGTGTAGCCGAGATCATAGCCGCGTGCATGGGTGGGATTGGTGCCCGTTCCGCCGCCGGCAGGCAGGTTGGTAAATTCCGATGTCTTCGAGTTCACGGAATTGTCGTAGCTGTAGCGGAAGAACGCGGTGTCACTCGCGCCCGCGTTCCAGTCGATCCTGCCGTCAAAGGTGTTGTACTTGTTGTGCTCGGACTGATTGTCAAGGTAGTTGTTCAGGTAGCGGCCGCTTGGGTCGTTCGCGGCTACGACCGGATTATATGCATTGAGGTAGTTCACTGCCGCCTGATTCAGCCGGCCCTGAGGAATGATGTTTCCGGGAAACTGTTTTGGCGCGTTGACCCCAAGTGGGTCGCAGGTGGAGGGATCAAAGATCCAGCCACCTTGAGGAGCGCCTGGGACATCGGTCGTATCTGTTCCGGCATAGGGCTGCTGCTTGCCGGCATAGTTGGTAAAGCTGCCGGGATAGCAGCGCGGATACTGCGTCTCGTAATCGGGAAGCGTAATGGAAGTAGTACTGCCGGTAGAGATCGTAGTCGTCTGGCCCGAGTTTGCTGCGGTGAGCAGTTCGGAAAAGTTTCCTGTCCGCATCAGTGTGCTCGGAACTGTCAGGTAGTGCGAGGAGACCGCAATGGTTTCGCGGTACGCCTGGTAATCGCCAAAGGCGAAAAGCTTGTTCTTGATGATCGGCCCGCCAATTGAGAAGCCGGGCTGCTGGCGCAGGAATCCGCCCGCCGGCGATGCCGAAGCGCCGTTAAATTGGTAATTCGGGTTGGCATCAAAGTTCTTGTCACGGTAAAACCAGAAGGCTGATCCGTGATACTGGTTCGTGCCCTGCTTGGTCGAGCTGACCACGATGGCGCCGCCCGCCCGGCCATATTCCGCCGGAGCTACGCTGGTGTTCACCTTGAACTCCTGCGTTGCATCGATATTCGGGTAGAACAGAATCGTGTTTACCAGGCCATCGTTGTTGTCCACGCCGTCCAGAATGTAGTTGTCCGCCTGCGGCCGAAGGCCGTTGACTGAAAGCGCAGCCGCGCCGCTCTCGTTATAGCGAATCGTTTCCGTCATGTTGCTGTTGCCGCCGCCGCTGGCTATGTCGCCGTAGACTCCGCGGGTTACGCCGGGGGTGAGCAGGGCAAGTTGCGTAAAGTTACGGCCATTCAGCGGAAGGTCCGTTACCTGCTCACCCTGAATCGCCGCTCCAACGGTGGCGTCGGAGACATTGATCAGCGGAGCTGCGGTCGTGACCTCCAGGGTTGTCGAAACGTTGCTCGGGCTCAGCTTGAAGATCACGTTCTGAGTGCCCATGACGACGACCGTCACTGCGCTCGATTGCGCCTGAAATCCCTTCACCCTCACCAGAACTGTATAGTCGCCGCGAGGCACCGCGAGAATATTGAATTCTCCCGCGCCGTTCGCCACGGCGGTCAGCTTTTGGCCGGTCGCGTTATTCGTTGCCGTTACAGGCGCGCTCGGAATCACTGCGCCGGTCTCATCCGTCACGGTTCCAACGATATTTCCCGTGTCCGACTGCGCAAACAAGCTGGGCAGAATCAGGCAGAACAGCAGGGCCGCAAGGGCCATGAGCGTCATACCAAAACGGCGCTTCCTGCTGGGTAGTGCGGTAATTCTCTCAAAAGTCACGTTGTCCTCCAAAATCAATGTTGTTGAGCGTTGACGTCTTTGGCCCGGAATTGCAGCGCAGAAAGCGCCTCTTCTGGAAGCCGAAGATGAGAACACTCCTCTGAGATATCCATGGTCAATTCACACCCCGCCAATTCGCCATCATTTGACGATCTTCTACTAAACGCCTTTCCGCTTATAGATTTGAAGGCAAACTTCTCCTCGAAGCTGAGCAGTTTTGGTCCCTGTCAACAGTCGTTGGAACCTCCTTTGCGTTCTCCGGTATACTACGTCCCGAGGATGCGCCGGACATTCATGGCGGCAGAAAAGCACAGCGACGACGCCAAACGGGTCCAGTTCGGTGTTTTTGAGGCCGACCTGAAGAGCGGAGAACTGCGCCGTTCCGGGGTCCACATCCGGCTCCAAAGCCAGCCTTTCAAGCTCCTGACCGCGCTCCTCGAAAAGCCCGGCGAAGTGGTCTCCCGCGAATCTTTGCAGCAGCAGCTTTGGGGAGCGGACACCACCGTCGACTTCGACCACTCCCTGGGCATTGCCGTCAATAAGTTGCGCGAAGCCCTCGGCGACCACGCAGAAAATCCCCGCTTTGTTGAAACGCTCGCCAAGCGCGGCTACCGGTTTATCGCCCCCGTCAAATCCATTGACGCCCTCGACCCCTTGCGCCCCGCCGGGCCTTCCTTGACCAAGGAAGCCTTCGCGGCTCTGACCTCCGCCCTCGTCCGCTGGCGCTGGATCGCAGCCACGCTTCTCTGCATCTCTCTGCTGCTAGGCCTGGATTTGTACCTTCGCCCTCTCTCCCGTAGGCCATTCCGAGTCGAGCAGGTTACCTTCTCCGGCCACGTTCTGGCCAACGACATCGATGTCGAGAGCTTCTCCAGTTCGGCCAGCGATGGCCCCCGCATCTACTTCTCTCACATGGAAAACGGCAACCCGGTGCTGGCTGTCGCCCTTGTTGCCAATGGCGAAATCAGCCACTTCCAGTTGCCCTCTGAAATCGGCGCGCCGCTCATCGGCTCGCTCTCTCCCGACGACTCCCGCCTCATCATTCACAGCCATCTCCAGGCCGATCCCGAGCAGCCCCTGTGGATTGTGCCCACTCTTGGCGGCAATGTCCGCCGCGTCCCCAACGTCCTCGCCCACGACGCCACATGGATGCCCGACGGCAGCCGCCTGCTCATCGCCAACGGCAACGAGCTCTCCATAGTCGGCCCCGATGGCAGCGATCCTCATAAGTTGGTCACCACCCCCGGTCTCGCTTTTTGGCTGCGCTGGTCGCCCGATGGCCGCCGTCTCCGCTTCACCCTCCGCGACTCCAAGCGCCAAACCACCGAGCTTTGGGAAGTGGCTGCCGACGGGAGCAATCCGCACCCCCTCCTGCCCGGCTGGAGCCAGCCCGCCTCCGAGTGCTGCGGTAGCTGGACCCCCGATGGCCAGCACTTCGTCTTCCAGTCCTCGCACTCCGGCAGAAGCGAAATCTGGGCGCGCCGTGAGCGTCCCTGGTACCTCGCCGGCCGCGAGCCCTGGCCCATCACCAACGACCCTCTCGCCTACGAGACGCCCAGCACCTCGCCCGATAACGACCGCATCTTTTTCATCGGCGACGCCTCTCACTACGAACTGCTCCGCGCTCTGCCCCGCTCCACCATGTTCACCGTGCTTGCCCAGAACCTCAGCACCGCCACCTTCGCCGAATATTCTGAGGACGGCAAATGGGTCGCATGGCTCAACGCATCCGATCTCTCCCTCTGGCGCAGCCGCATTGACGGCAGCGAGCGCATCGAGTTGACCACCCCGCCCCTGCGCATCTTCAACATGAAGTGGTCCCCGGACAACCGCCGCCTTGCTCTCATGGCAAAAGAGCCCGGAAAGCCATGGAAGATCTATCTCATCGATGCAGAAGGCGGCAAGCTCACACCCCTGCTCGATGAGGACCGCAACGAAGCCGATCCCGATTGGTCGCCCGATGGTCAGTCCATCGTCTTTGGCCGCCTGCCCGACCGCATGGACAGCCGCCAGCCCAAAGCCATCTACCTTCTCAATCTGCAAACCCGCAAGGTCACCGAGATTCCCGGCTCGGCCGGTCTCTTCAGTCCGCGCCTTTCGCCTGACGGCCGTTACATTGCCGCCATGCGCCTCGACCAGAAAGCCCTCCTGCTTTTTGACCGCGCGCAAAACCGCTGGACCACCCTCACCAATCACGGCGTCGGCGATCCCGCCTGGTCCCATGACGGTCATTCGCTCTTCTTTCAGGATTTTCTTGAGAAGGGAAAGCCCATCTATCGCATCGCTGTCCCCGGCGGCGAGCCGCAGCCCGTGGCCACCATCGCCAACCTGCTTCCCACCGCCGCCACAGACTACCGCCTCATCGGCCTCGCCCCCGGCGACCTGCCCGTAGTCAGCGTCTACACATCCACCGTCAACCTATATAGTGTGGACCTCAAAGAACGCTGAGGACAGCCACCTTTCACGTCAAGGCCGAACACCGTAGATCAAGTAGTCGATTTGGTTTAAGATATTTGTATGGGTCGCTCCGTATACATCACGACTCCGATCCCCACCCTCGACGAGGTGGGAAAGAGCTTGAAGATGAGCAAGGCGCGCCAGCAGCGCCTTATTGAAATTGTCACAAGCAGTGCGCCTGTCCGATTTTCTGTGCGTCGCCGGGATGCGTCGGGTTCTATTGATGGGCGTGCGCGCAACAGAAATGGTAACGCGAAGCTGTCCACTCTGCGGATTGGCCCGAAGAGTTCTATGTTAAGCAAGAAGAGCAAGCATGTCGCCGCTGGTTAAGCCAAATGCTGTATTTGTAAATATCCCATACGACGAGCGCTTTCGCCGCCTTTATCTCGCCTACATTGTGGGATTGACACACCTTGGTCTTGAACCGCGCGCTACCCTAGGAATCTCTGGAACCGAGCGCAGACTTGATCGGATACTGGCGCTTATTCAGAGCTGCCGGTATTCGATTCACGATCTCTCTCGGGTACAGTTGGATCGAACTCCGCCTTGCACTCCGCGCTTCAATATGCCGTTTGAACTTGGCCTCACCGTCACCTGGGCCAAGCTAAACCCAGCGCAGCATAGTTGGTTTGTCTTTGAAGCCAGGCCGCGCAGAGTTCAAAAGTCTTTGAGCGACTTGGACGGCAGCGACCCCAATATCCACGACGGCACGGTCGAGGGCGTCATGCGTGAAATTTGCAACGCATTCGTCCGTAGCAGAGCGGCGCGGCCCGCGGTTCCGGAGATGATGCGGACGTACCGCGGACTGTCGAGCAAGCTGAATGAGATTATCGCTGCGGCTGGCGCTAGGAGCGTCTTCGAGGCGCGCATCTTCGACGATCTCTGCTTTGCCGCCAAAGCCGCCATAAGCCATACGTGAACCGAGCCACCGCTCAGCGACTGCCATACTGAACCTCCACAAACCGGTGAGCGGAGCGTAGCGTAGTCGAAGGACCCGCATTTGCTTTTCGCATCCGTAACCACAAAAGCACCGTGCCCCATCCATTTCGCGTTCTTTGCGAAATGGGTGGGAAACCACAAACCTCCAATCATCCGTTTTGTATCAGGGCACGACTTTAGTCGTGCCGCAAATGCAACTTAATGAAAGTGGGCTTTAGCCCTTGAGGACATCTATCTTACCCAACGAACCCTGGGTGCCCCAGGTCCCGATTTTGGGACCTGGGAATCCACAATCATTTCCTATAACTTGTCATCCCGAGCGAAGCGCAGCGTAGTCGAAGGACCTGCATTTGTCTTTCGCTTTTCCCAACTACAAAAGCACCGTGCCCCATCCATTTCGCGTTCTTTGCGAAATGGGTGGGAAACCACGAACCTCGTCGAAGCGCCCCGTAGCCTCTCTATCTAACTCGTGGTAACTCCACAGAAAGACTCGCGCAAACCATCGCGCCACGCCCTACGTCGAATCCTTCTCGCCAAGATCGTAACTAAACAGCGCACGCCCAAACTCCACCTGCTCATCATGCCAACCACGATATTGCGCATATTGAAACCTAATCATGCCAGAGATTTAGTTGTACAGGGTCGTAAATATCGGGCAGCGAGATCTCCTCGGCTCCATCTTCGTCGAGCGCCTTTGTGAAGTGGGTCCGCAAAATCGAGATATCTGGTTTGCGAAAAAGAACCCTCTTGTAATGGATATCTTGAGCATTAACGAGCTCTGACGCACCGTGCTCCCTGACAGCCTGAACAAAATACCGAGCGACACCTGAACTGACTTTATAACGAAGTTTGCATGCAATAATCATCGCCCGAATTGCGCAAAGAGCAGGAAAAGGGTTTTCCCTGTAGCCTATTCCGATGCAACCTCGATCAACAGCTTCGAAAAATCCATGGGCATATATTCTTTCAATCTTTCCTTGCTCCCTAAGCGTAACCGCCACTGCTTCAACGTCAAGAAATGTGGTCTTCGGCAGGTTTTCAACGATGGGCGCGAGAGAAGTATCAACCGTAAACGCCCAGGTTTTCTCCAGCGGCCACACATCAAACGCCCACCGATGAAAGTCCAGGCGCAGTCCGCCAAAGCGATTGAGGTGGTAACTCTGGGGATGGAACTCCCTCATGATATCTTCCGTCGATGCATTGATAAGTACAACGTCAACGTCTCGCGGATAGTATCTGCGACCTAAGATTGCAATATCGCGTACGAAGCCACCAAACAGTATCGGCCTCCAGCCTCTTTCCTGCCAATCGTTCAACATTGAAACTGGAGTGCTCATTCCCCCCGGTCGTGCGAGCAATCGAGAGAGCTTTTCTCGTACGACCGATTTTACTGACCTCTTGTTAGCCATTCGTAAGCTCGCGATGCAATGTAACGGCGAAGGTATCCGTCATTCCGCAGACCTGATCAGTAATTAACTGCATCCTATAGTAATCCGCCGGAATGGTCCCTTCAGCGGACTCCTCAACGTGTCCCTCACAAACATTGCGGTAATTACGGGAAATAAGCTCGTAAGACCTCCTTGCAAATGGTGGCATTTTTGCGGCAGGGCTTGCCAACTGTCCCGCTTCCCAGTACAAATCCAGTAAATCACAAATGACTTTTCTCCCCATCAACTCAAGCTTGAGAGTCTGTGGCGAGGAATAGACATATTCATACGCAATCGACTTACAGGCTTTTGCTAACAAACTGGCGGTCGAGTTTTGCAAAAGACTAGAATGGTAATTCCCGTTCATGATTTCGTCATAGTTATTGTGAAACGCCGATGCGGCTGCATTTGTCATCTGGATAATTGCGTTTGTACGGAACGAAATCGACATTGCCTCGTCATGCGGCTTACCCGACAGCCCTGCTGGCGCAATCTTATCGTTGGTTGCCTTGAGAATTGTGTCGAGAAGGTCGCCGCCGGCTCGCTTCCTAAGTTCGCGCTCCAGCGTACGCCAGTCGAGACAACTCTTCTTAATGCCATCCTCCAGGTCAACAGTCGCATAAGCAATGTCGTCTGCCGCCTCAACGAGAAACGCGATTGGGTTTCTTGCGCTTCCAGACTCAACTTCATCCCTAATCTTTTGAACTAAGTCATTCTCGGACGCAAAATAACCATGTTTCTTGGCCTCCGCCCACTTGTCCATCGTCTGATTAGAAGGTACGACGTATTTCAGGCTCGCTGATAGGGTCCCACTAGTCATGTTGAGTCCGAACTTATCGGCCAAGATCTGCAAACTCGACAAGAGTCGCTGTGTTTGGGCGTTACCTTCAAACCGGAGGAAGTCTTGCGCAAATTGCGATTCCTCCCTCTCTTCTTTCGTAGCGCCAGAAAAGCCGTTGAACAACGTAGGGTGTCCTTTAAACCAATAACTTATTGCATCTTCTCCTGCGTGGCCAAAGGGCGGATTACCCAAATCGTGTATGAGCCCGCATGTTGCCGCAATCGTTGGAAGAGACCCCGGCTCTATTCCGGTTTCATGTCTTGTATTCTTGACAAAGTGCTCTGCCTTCTCTCCTAAACCTCTGGCGATGCTTGATACCTCGAGCGAATGTGTAAGCCGAGTTCGAACGCTGTCGTTGGGCTCAAGTGGAAACACTTGCGCTTTGTCCTGCAGGCGACGGACAGGGGTGGAGAATATGGCTCTGCCATAATCTTGATCGAATGCCGACCGTGCATCTCCCGGGACCCGTTTGGATGGAGCCCCCCCGAATAGGTCCCGTACACGCTTAATTGACAATAGCTTTTCCCAACGCAAAGCCGGCATTTAAATCTCCTCCAAAACGTTAATGTGGCACTTTGTAAACAAGAAAGAAAAAAAGACTCGCTCTTCTTCTGGGTTCAGTGCGGATGGAATACATTCTATGCCGTCGAGCCGATCCTCTAACGGTACAAGGGTGGCGCAACCCCGGTTTGGCATCCGTCAAGCCGCGCATACCCGCCTTCCCCTCCCCAACTCAACCCCCTACAATAAAGACGGAAGTCCCATCGAGGAAAACCATGCCACTCTCCGGAGAAGCCATCCGCCTGATGAACTATATTGACGACGTCGCCGTCACCTTGCGCCGTGTGCTGGCCACCATCCCCTCGCTCACCGCCGAGGAGCGCGCCCGCGTCGCCGAACATCTGCTCCACGCCAGCCCCAACGCCGACGATGTCGCCAAAGCGCTCGCCGCCAAGTCCAGCGCCGAGGATATTGCCCAAGCCCTCGCCGCCATCCCCGCACCCATTGTCTGAAACCGTCGCCATCATTGGAGCGGGCCCACTGGGCCGTTGGCTGGCCCTCGCCGCGGCTCGCGCCGGCTTTCGCGTGCAACTCGAAGACGTGATGCCCACCAACCTCCATCACGCCCAGGAACTCCTTCGCCAACAACTAGGCCCTCAGCCGCTCGCCGAAACCCCGCCTGCTTTGAAAGGGCATGGCTTCAGCCGTGCCGATGGAACTGCGGAGGGAGGCGGGGGTTTTAACCCCCGCATAATGTCAGCGGAATCGGAAGGGGCTTTAGCCCCTGAGGGAAGTGTGAAGGGTACGGGCTTCCGCCCGTACAATGACCCAGCAATTTCAGCGGGGGCTTTAGCCCCTGAGGGAAGCATGAAGGGTACGGGCTTTAGCCCGTACATTAAGCCAGCAATTTTGGACGGGGCTTTAGCCCCTGAGGGAAACATGAAGGGTACGGGCTTTAGCCCGTACATTAAGCCAGCAATTTCAGCGGCGGCTTTAGCCCCTGAGGGAAGTGTGAAGGGTACGGGCTTTAGCCCGTACATTAAGCCAGCAATTTTGGACGGGGCTTTAGCCCCTGAGGGAAACATCTCTCAAACCCTCCCCGTCGCCTTCGTCTCCACCATCGAAGAAGCGGTCCGCAATGCCGATCTCGTCATCGACTGCGTCCCCGACGAACTCGAATCCAAGCTGGAAATCCTCTTGCTCCTCGACCGCATGGCCCCGCCTCGCGCGGTTTTCGCCACGCCCACGACGCGCCACTCCATCGTCGACCTGGCCAGTTGCACCTATCGTCCAACGAAGTGCATAGCCATCGTCGCCGAAGCCGACACCCTGGCCGAAAATCCCGAGGCCGGCGCCGCCAGAGAAATTCTCCTCCGCACCACCTCCCAAACCGCCCCCGAGACCATAGCTCTCCTCGACCGGTTCTGGCGTCAGCTCGGCTTCACCCCGCGCTTCGACCAGGACCCCGCCGAGTCGCCGTCAAGCTGACCAGTCCCCATAGTCAGGAATTTCCCCGAAGAACTCCCGTTATCAGGGTTGACCAAGCGTATTTGCTCTCTCTTCTATTACTTCCCAAAAATAACTACTGACGAATTTGCAGTCATTGGTCCATTTTGTGGTGAGCGATGCCTCTACGATGTCCGAAAAACCTGTAGGCGCCAGCTCGCCACTCTTCTAAAAACCGGCAACCTGCAGCTTCACATTTGGGAATAAACCGGCAACCTCTAACTTCACAGTGTAAGAAAACCGGTAACCTATGGTTCACCAGTTTTAGAGTGACTACTCATGACTGAAAGCTGTCAGATTGCGCCCAGCACTTGCTCGTAATACTTCACATACTGCGGCACCACCAGAGACGAGCAGAAGCGGCTCTGAGCGGTCTTCCGACCCGCATCGCGCATGGCCTCCAACCGGTCCCGATCCTTCAGCAAACTCACCGCCCCCGCAGCCATATCCTCCACATCTCCAACGGGATACAGCAAACCAGTCACCCCATCGTCGATCAGCTCCGTCACCCCGCCCACACGCGTTGCAATGGACGGAACCTTGCATGCCATGGCCTCCAGCGCCGCCAGCCCAAACGACTCCAGCTCGCTCGGCATCACCATCAAATCGGCCAGCGGCAGCAGCTCATCCACCCGCTCCTGCTTGCCCATAAAGTGAACCTTATCATTGATTTGCAGATCGTGAGCCAGCCACTCAGCCGCCGATCTTTCCGGCCCGTCGCCCACCAGAACCAGTTGTGCCGGAACTTCGCGCACCACCCCCGCAAAGATCTTCACCACGTCTACCACCCGCTTAACTGGCCTGAAATTAGAGAGATGCATCAGGATCGCCTCGCCCGGTTTCGCCAGGCGCAGCCGCGCCTTCGCCCGCGCCGCCTCATCCTTGATGGGCGCATATTCGTCGCAGTTGACGAAGTTCGGAATCACCTCAATGGGCCGCGTAATCTCGAAATCCTCGAGCGTCTTCTCCTTTAGATAGTTAGAGATACTGGTAACTCCATCGCTCTCTTGAATGGCGTACTTTGTGATCGGAAGGTAGCTGCGGTCCAGTCCCACCAGCGTGATGTCCGTGCCGTGCAGCGTGGTGACGAAGGGCAACCGGCGGCCACGCGCGGCCAGCATCTGCCTCGCCAGCAGAGCGCTCACAGAATGAGGAATTGCGTAATGCACATGCAGCAAGTCAAGTTCATAGAATTCAGCAACTTCCGCCATGCGCGACGCCAGAGCCAGGTCGTAGGGAGGGAACTCGAAGAGCGGATAGCTCGAGACCGGAACTTCATGATAGAGGATGCCGTTGTCCCGTCCGCTGAGCCGAAAAGGCTGCGAATACGAAATGAAATGGACCTCGTGGCCCCGCGCCGCGAGCTCAATGCCCAGTTCTGTAGCCACCACGCCCGAACCACCATACGTGGGATAACACGTGATGCCAATGCGCATAAATCCTTCTCATTCAGTAATTTTTATTCGACAATGACTTGGACGCTTTGTCTGGCTCTGAAGATGCACTTGTATTTAATATATTTATAATCAACAACTTGCATCTACAAATCCGCGAAAGAGATCAGGTCGAGCTTGGGGAACTTCTCCAGTGCTCGAAGCGCTTGCAACTCGGTCTCCCGTGCGGCCAGCAGGCGCGTATGCGCCTGCGCGAGATCGATGTCGTTGTAGCCGGGGTGCGTTACAAGTTCCCATGTGCCGACGGGAACATTCGCCAGCAGCGAAGTGAGCGTTGCGGCGTCGAGCGTTCCGGTGGCCAGCACGCCAATGGCGCCATCGGTCGTGCTAAAGCCTTCTTCTGCAATAATATGTCGGAAAGTAGGCTCAAGCAGCCGCAGGAGGCTCACTTCTGTCCAGCGCAGCCAAGGCGCGTTCCGAGTGGCGCGCAAACTCCATGCCGGCTCGAACGGATTGCGCACGGCGCGAATGCCCGCCGCCCGCGCCGCCCGCAGCACAGGCCGCAGCACGCCAGGAAACATATGCACGTGCTTGTGAGTATCAATATGAGTCAGCGCGACACCTTTGGACCGCAGCAACCCAATCTGCGCGCCGGCCTCGGCCTCAATCTCGGAGGAACGAATCCGCCCAGTGAACAATCGCTCAAGAAATTTTCCCAGCGTCGGCATAAACCGCCCCGTCCCACTGTCTACAAGCGATGGAAGTTCATGCGCTGTCCTTAGAGGCTCGCCGTCCACCAGCACCACATGGCAACCCACGCCCAGTGAAGGTGTCGAGCGTGCCAGCTCGATGGCTTCTCCGGCGGCTGCTGCACGTGCCATCAATGTGGCGCTAGTCAGCACTCCGGCGCGGTGCAGTTCGATGATGGCGCGGTTGACCCCGGCGGTCAGGCCAAAGTCGTCGGCATTGAGGATAAGACGGCCCACCGACTGAGTTTATCAACATGGGGTCAGCCGCGGCCCTGCAAGTGATCCAGTCGGCTGGATTGCACCGGCGCGCTGGTATGATGACAACAGGCCGTAGCGGCCTTTTCAGCCCGCGCGGGCGGTTAGCTCAGTTGGTTAGAGCGCCTGCCTTACAAGCAGGAAGTCCGGGGTTCGAGTCCCTGACCGCCCACCAATATAATCAATAACTTAGTTAATGTTTACCTTCCGTTCACTGCCTGACTGCGGTGGATTTTGCGGGTACCCTGTCGCAATCTCCGAGTTTGCGGGGGAACTGATGGATTCCACGGCGCTGCGCAGTTCTTCGACTCCAAAGTGACCATACCGCGCGGCCATCTTCGCCATTGTGCTCGGGGACCATCCAACCACCTTGGCAATGATGGGAATGGGGATGCGGGCGGCAATCATCCTGGAGACGGCGCTGTGTCTCAAGTCATGGAAGCGAAGCCGGGTCAGAGCAGCGGGGAGAGTCGGCGTCTCGAAGTGGCAGCCTTCGCACTCAAACCCGGTTGCTGGTTTCTCCCGGTCTATCAACGTCCCGTCCCCGCAGTTTGGACAATGGCGCTGTGTCCGTTTCTTGGCGGACTGCCACGCGTGTTGGATGGTTCCAACGGGCTTGTCCGGGTCGTAATCGTAGACCTGGACGGTCCCGCCGAATCTCCCTTCGCTCCCGTGGAGGCCGTACCGCTCCGATGGAAAGACGAAATGCGCCGGTTGCCGGTTGGGGAACTCTTGCGCCCAAAACTTCAAGGTTTCGATTGCCCGCTGATTCAAGGGGACTGTCCGGCCTGTGCCCGCCGCTGTCTTATCCTTGCCGAACTTGAGGCAGCGGTTTACAAAGTCGATGTTGCCCCATTGCAAGGTGCGGATTGTGTTGTACCGTGCGCCGGTTTCGAGGGCCAGCGTAACAAAGGGCAGCAAGGCGCGGGAAACGGAACGGCTGCATTCATGCAAGAGCATGGTTTCTTGCTCAGGAGTGAGCGCGCATCCGGCGTCTTGTCTTTCGGGCAGCATGGTCACATCGGATTGAATCCGCGCCCAGGCTCCATACTTGCGCATGATCTGGCGCAACATTCCAACTTCAATGTTTACTGTCCGGTTCGATGCTCTCTCCGCAAGGCGCGCCGCCTGATACTTCGCAATGTGCCGCGCCTCAATGTCCACAAGCAACTTCTTGCCAAGGACGGGCAGCAAGTGGCCGATGCTGTACTGGACGATAGAGGCCATATTCGGGGACCACTTGAGTTGCTTTGCCTGTTGCCACTGTGCGGCGGCAGTGGAGAGCAAGTCCGGGCGGGGCTGTCTGCGGATACCGGCGGTCCCGTCTTTCAGCGATTGTTTCCGCTTGTCGAAGACTTCTTTCGCCCGCGTCTTCGAGGTCATCCCGGTAGTCTCGCGGATGCGCTGCGAGTGAAACATGAAGTCCATGACCCATACCTTGCTGCCCTTTGGTCGATAGATGCTCATGGTTTCTGTCCTTTCGTGGGCGTTTTCAATTCGCCCTTATTGACCGCTCTGGTTAGGAATTTGGGCGTAATGTCTGGTTCCTGCTTTGATACAGAAGCCTTCCAATCATCTTTCGTTCGGGCCGTGCGCCATCGGCGTGCCGCTTCTTCTGCCCGTTGCAGCTTGTCCGCGTGTTCCCTTTGCAAACACTTTTGTCTGCATCTGCTGGCCGCGTCAAGTTGGCAGCAGCGCCGTGAACAGTAGGCCGTGCGCCGGTTGCCTTTCAGCAGAAAATACTTGCCGCAATGCTTCCACTTGCAGGGACCGGCGAGTTTGTCCCACTCGGGATTCAGAGTCCCGACATAGAAGAGCAATGCGGCTATCAGTTCCGCTCGCTCCTCCGCCTCCTCCTGTGTTTTAGGCATTGGCGAAAGAGCCTGAATCTTCGTGGACTGTTGCAGCACCAAATGCGCCCCTCCGGTTGAGTCCGGCGTCCAGAGCGCGACACATGCCTCTGTCATGGCCTTTGCCAACCCAGGATCGTCGTTTGTCATCTTTTTAAGGTTGCCGCCATACTCCTTCAATCTCTCTATTAACCGGATTAGCGCCTCAGCATAAAACGTTGGTTGGCCGTTCCCTTTCTCGTTGAGTACATCAACGATGTGGCCCAAGTCCCCTCTATCGAGATTAAAGAACCTTGCATTAGGAAAATCCGCCCGAAGGCCAACAAGACCGGATTGTTTTCTGGGCGTCATGGATTATTTATAGAACAAAACGATAGATATTGTCAATACTATTATCGTCTTGATGTGCCTATTCAGTCCTCCTAGAGTAAGAGGCGTAAAGGGGAATGAGACATGAACCGATTGCTCACTGTTGAAGAGGTTTCACGGCTGACAGGATGGAAGCCAGCCACGGTAAGGCAAAAAGTTTGGAGGCGCGAACTGCCATATGTGAAGCTGGGCCGTTCCGTGCGGTTCAAAGAGTCCGAAATCAGTCACCTAATCGAAGGGTCTACAGTCCCCGCCTTGGAGCAGTAATGAGTACCAGCACGGCACTAGACGCGATCCTTCGAGGCACCGGTCTCCCGGAAAAAATGTGGAAGGCTGGCGTCAGTCACGGCGCAGCCCCCGCCCTGCCTGAGACTGCCCAGCGGCCTGCCCAGCAACCCGCGACGCCTGCAACCAGCCAAAGAATCGCAGTGGCGAGTATTCAGGGCGATGTGCCAGCCATGCCGGAACCGAAACCCACGGCCAAGACACAGACTAGCCAGAACGCCCGCAACGCTCCAGAGCAGCGTGAGCGAAAACCCGCCACAGGTGCCGAAACACTCTCGAAGTTCCTCGAAAATGAAAAGCCAAAGGTGCGACTTCCGGGCGACAATCGCACTCTCAGCAGTGTGGCGACAGACCTGGGCCGCTATCTGGCCGGGGTTCTCTTCGTACACAACGGGGAAGTAACCGAATTCAGGGACAATCTGTTAGCGCCCGTGGCTCCGCAGCGATTCCGCACCCTGATTGAAAAGCACGTTTGCTGCTATCGGCAACAAGTCCCGAATGGGCGGGTAATCGAGATCGACGCGACATTGAGCGAGTCTGACGCGCGCGGCATTCTCGCCTCACCATTCTTCCTTGAGTGCCTGCGAGTGCTACACCATCTCAACACGGTGCGCCTGCCGGTGTTGCGCGTAGATGGCCGGATTGAGTTGCTGCCTGAGGGTTACGATGCGGAAACCTGCACGTTTACGGCTCGGACAACGACCTATGCCGAGGATATGAGCTTCGAGAGCGCACAGGCTGAATTGCGCGACCTGTTTGGAGAGTTCCAATTCACCGATGGAGAGCGCAGCGAGTCCGTTGCCGTCTCTGCCCTGGTAGGACTTTTTGGAAAACATCTGCTCATGCCGGGGGAACTGCGGCCCGCATTTACTTACCTCAAAAACTGTGAGGGCGCTGGAGCAACGACATTGGCCGCGACCGCTATTGTCACCGTGACGGGCGAGTTGCCGATTGGCTCAAAAGCCAAAGACGACGATGAGATGCGAAAGTTGCTAACGTCCACAATTCGAACCGGGCAAGAGGTGGTTTTTCTCGACAATATGCGGGGGCAGTTGAACTCTCCGTCACTTGAGGCGTTCGTCACGGCTCCCGTTTGGTCAGACAGGCTCCTGGGGTCCAACGAAATCACACGAGGGCCGAACACTACGACCGTGTTTGTCACGTCGAACGGGCTGAGCATTACCCCGGACTGGCGCAGACGGTCCCTTTTTGTCGAACTCCATCTTTCCGAGGAGAGGGCAGAGGACAGGATTTACAAGCGTCCGCTGAGCGTTCCCGTGCTCAAGGCAATGCGCCCGCAGATTCTCGCCGCGTCCTGGGCCTTGATTCGCCACTGGGACGCGATGGGAAGGCCACAGCCGACACGCTCACATTCCGCTTTTCCCGCATGGGCCGGAACCATCGGCGGGATTGTAGAGTCTGCGGGATTCGGTTGCCCCCTTGCAACGTCCAATGTTGCCGTGGTTGCCGACGAAGACGGCCAGGGTATGAGACAGCTTGTTGCGGCCATGACACCGGGAACCCTGTACACCTCTCGCGAGATTGTCGAACTCTGCCGGAAGCTAAGTATCTTCGAGGGGCTGGTAGGCTCCAATGACTCAGAAATGGATAGAGCACAGCGATCCGCGTTCGGCAGATTGTTGGCAAGGTATGACGACAGGCGCGTTAGTGACCTCAAGTTCTGCATCACAGGAACCGGCCACGGCAGACGGTTTGTAGCAGGGAGGCCGATGTGAAAAAGCGAGTCGAACCACATCCCTCTTGCGCAGTTTGCCGTTACTGGCAGGACAGACACGCGGAAGCCCGCGCACGCGCTCTCAAGGGTGATGCGGATTCTCGCCGAACGGAACTAAGGGCCAAGAGTGAGTTAGACGATCATCTTGCCCGCACGAAACACGTCGAGGGGGATCGATGAACGAGAAACGCACAAGCCCCGCTCAAACGCGCCCGCTTAGGGTAGGTGATTGTGTTCGCCTGAAAGCCGGAGGCCCGCAAGGAACAATTATGAGAACTTCGCCCGGCGGAAAATTCCGCGTGGCTTGGAGTTTCCTCTATTTTTCCAACCACAGCCCGGCCAATCTGAAGCTGACCGAAGTCGTAAAGGAGGGATTATGAAGATTGGCAATCGCGTAACCCGCAAAGACGCGCCGGAGATTGAAGGCACGGTGATCTCCTTACATGGCGCTCAGGCGCGGGTGTACTGGTCTGCGCATTTTTCGCAGTTCGTCGATCTTGGGAAATTGACGCTGGCCCCACGAATTCACGAAACCAAAAACCGAAAGGAATACTCACGATGACTGAAACAGGTACAGGATACGATTTAAGCGCCTTCAACCTGCCGCCCGGACCGGCGAAGGCCCAGGCCGCCCCGCAAAGGGGGAACGGCTCTGCTCCCCCCGGCGGCTACGATTTAAAAATCTTCAACCTGCCGCCAGCGGGAGAAGCGTCACAATCGGGTGCCCGCGTAAGCTCTGCTCCCGCGTCGGGATTTAACCTTGCTGTCTTCGATCTCCCGGAGAAAATCGAGCTTCCACAGCGCACCCTCGATGGGAAGGAGAGGACCGAGAAAGTTCATGTCCGCAAATTCGGGTCACACGTCCGGGCGCGAGTCGAGGACGCTTTCCGTATCTCGCCGGAAGAGGGCGTCAACACCCTGCATTGGTATATCGGAACGGCGAAAGGCGCGTCACTGATGGATGCGCCAACAATAAAACGATTCGAGGAACTAGGAAAAGGTTTTTCAGAATCGAAAGACCCGAAGGTGTTTTTCGGTACATCCGTTTCCCCGTTTTTGAATTCACTAAGCCCCACCAAAAGGAGAAAATCGTGAGTAACGTCAAGAAGCAGACCGAACCAACTACTATCAATTCAACCGTCGATGCGCTGCTCCAGCAGCTACGCGACAGTTACACCGCCGCAGTCGCCAAACTGGAGGCCGAGCGCGACGCCCTGGAGCAAGAATCTCAGGGGATTCAAGCAGCAGCCAATAAATTGCGAATCCCACTGCCTGCCCAGGCGCGTGAGGCGCAGCGTCAAGCCGATAAACTTTTGCTGCAAGGGAAGCCGGAAGCAGCCGCCGCCAAGTACGCATTGCAACGGCAAGCCGAAAGTGCACCGGCGGTGATGGAGCAGCGGTGCCGCGCCATTACTGTTCGATGCGGCCAGATTGCGGCAGAGGAGGAGGCCATAGCACGCCGGGTCTATGACCAATGGTACCCCGGCTTGCACGCCACCCTCGTTGCGGAGCAGACGGCGATGTGTGATGCCCTCGACAGCGCATGGGTCGGCATACAGCGCTATGCCGGCGAGACTGGAATAGGTGGGATAGGCGGCATAATCAAAGCAAACTCGGAAAATGATTTGACGGCGCGGGATCACGGTGAAGAGAAGCCCATCTACGGGCGCTTAGTCGATTGGTTTGGGGGAAGACAACGATGAATAAAGAAAAGGGCAAGCCGAAGATTCCGCCAACCACTAGCGAGGAGCAACAGATTGTCACCCTGGCGGCGGGTGGAATGTCCACAACGAGAATCGCTCAGACCTTGGGAAGATCGAGAGGATTTGTGAAGCACACAGTAAACGAGCCTGGGATTCAATGCGCCATTTCCGAAGAGAAGGCTGAACTATCTCTCATCTTCAAAGCCAAGTCCCGCGCAATAATTGAGAGCATCGACGGCGACGTAATCGAGAAAGGCAATTTGCTGCAACGTGCAACCAGCGCAGCGATATGCCTCGATAAGTCATTGCTCTTGTCTGGCGATTTGCCGCAAGTCTCCGTCACTGTGCTGCTAGACCTAGTGACGGCGGCTAGGGACATGAGAGATGCAGAAGACGCACGCTTACGGGGCGAGTACTGCGCGACTCACAAATTGCCCGCGACGATTACGGGACAATAAACCAAGCCAGATGATTCTGGCAGAATGAGGTGATTTATGCCATTGTTGACTGTGACTTTAGGATCGGGTGCTACGCGATTTACTACGCTTCCCTTACGCGCTATGCAGTTGAGGGCGCGGCAGGGAGCGTCAGCATCGTTCATCGGCGACTCTTCGGCAGTTGCGACGACTACGGGAATCCCAGTCAAGGTGGCGAGTCCCACGGCTGACCCGACAACTATCGGCCCGTTCACCAGCGGAGCGATCAACCTGAACCAGTGGTACGCGATTGGGACTGCTGCCGATGTAGTCAACATCCAGTACACGCCGGAAGAGTAACGACAAAGCGGGATACGCCATAGGATCCCTCACCCCACGTCCTGCAATCGCTCTCAGGGCAACTGTGAAGGCCGCTTTTGGGTGAAAATCGCTAGGAGGGCTTATGATATGCGGGTATGCCGGGTGCATCGAAGGGGGGCACGGGGTCGGCTGGGTCCTACTTATTGGGGCATCGAGTCAAAGAAAATTCTGCCGCTGGATTAGATCACAGCCAAGAGGCGCTGTACCTGTACGGCAGTCCACTGCCCACCGCGCCGTGTCGGTATGCCTCTATCATTTAGAACGGTTGCAACCCGGCGTAGAGACGGAGCGCCCTGGCCCTGTATATCCCTTACGACCGGGAGCAGGTCAGCAGCCCAGGCGGCAGTAGACGCCCGTCGAGCCTTGAGAGCAAGCGCAAGCCCCTGCTCTGATAGCGTGCCAATGTTCCAGCCCGGATGCGTTCCGCCCAGCTTGACGCCCCGCTCCCTTGCCACGGCCAGCGCCGCCTTAGTGCGGCTGGAGATTGCCTTCGCTTCATACTCCGCCATTGCCGCCATGATGTGAACGGTTAGCTCATTCGCTTCGGGAAGATCGGCAGCAACGAACTTGACCTTCGCTTCCATGAGCGCAGAGACAAAGGCGACGTTCCGGGCCAGCCTGTCCAGCTTGGCGACTATCAGGGTTGCATTGTAGACGCGGCAGAGGCGGAGAGCTTCGGCCAGCTTCGGGCGATCCTTGCTCTTGCCGGACTCAACCTCGATTAGCTCTTGCAGCGGCTCCCACTTGCCGCCGTCGAGGTAATCGGTCACTGCCTTGCGCTGTGCGTCGAGGCCCAGGCCGCTCTTGCCTTGACGTTGCGTCGAGACTCGCAGGTACGAAATGAACTTGCCGTGAGCCATTGAAAGCCCCTTTTCTTCCCCCATTACGTTTACTACGATGAAGGATGAATTAAATGTAACACCAAGCAGAGAACGTGTCAAGGGCTGTGTCAAGTGAGAGCTATCCCCTTTTTTATGTAGGCATTGCCCGTAAGAGACATATCCCTTAGAGGAAATAGACTCAACCCCATTCGACGAATGTACTATCTGTCTCTCGTGCATGGTTGCACGGTCAGCACGGTGTTTCACCTATACGCGATATACCCCCTATTACTACATCGGGGGGTAGGACCATGCAGACCATGCGACCATGCAGCGTCTTGATCTCGAAATACTGCGGGGGGAATCGCGGGTAGTCTAGGCAGAAAATGGGAGAGATTGACAGAAATCACGGGCGGCTGGAGTAGGCCAGAAACCCGTGATTCTGCGGCATTTAGAGTAATTGGCAGACAGTGAGAGAATAACTCTCGATCCGACTTACAAGCAGGAAGTCCGGGGTTCGAGTCCCTGACCGCCCACCACGCACCGTAGCAGCCTTGGGCATTGTGCGCGCCGGTTTACTGTTGCAGAATCAGAGTGTGCATCCCATAGAGTCTTATCTCGCCAAACTGGCGGAAATCCGCGCATCCGGTCACGCAACGGACGAAACGTCCTTCTATCCGGCGATTGAAGGATTGCTTTCTGAAATCGGTAATCGACTCAAGCCGCGCGTGAGGCCGATCTTGCAGCTCAAGAACCGGGGCGCTGGCCTGCCCGACGGCGGACTCTTCACACAGGATCAACTCAAAAAGAACGCCGTACCGGATGACTTCACTGTCCAGCCGCCCAATCGTGGTGTGGTTGAAGTGAAGGGACTCTCGGAAGACACCAGCAAGACAATCCAGTCTGATCAGGTGAAGAAGTACCTTCGCGCCTACGGGCAAGTCCTGCTGACCAATTACCGCGAGTTTCGCGTGGTCGTGCTGGGCAAAGACGATAAGCCGCGCACTTTGGAAGTCTTCACTCTGGCCAAGAACGAAGCTGCATTCTGGGCGCTGGCTGCCCATCCTCGCAAGGCAGAGGGCGAAGTCGGCAAGACTCTGGAGGAGTTTCTCACCCGCGCTCTGCTCAGTGCCGTGCCCATTACTTCGCCCGATGTGCTGGCCAGCTTTCTGGCTTCTTATGCCCGTGAGGCGCTTGCCAAAATCGAGCCGCGCTCTTCGCTCAAGGAATTGGAAGACGTGCGCAAGGCGCTGGAAGAGGCGCTCGGCCTCAAGTTTGAAAGCGAATTGTCTACGGAGAAAGAGAACAACAGAGGCAAGCATTTCTTTCGCAGCACTCTCGTGCAAACCCTCTTTTATGGCCTCTTCTCTGCATGGGTTCTTTGGAGCCGCGAACCGGGCCGCCGCAAAGGCGATCAATTCGAGTGGAAGTCTGCCGTCTGGTCTCTTCAAGTTCCCATGATTCGTGCGCTCTTTGAGCGGCTGGTGACGCCCTCGCACGTTCGCTCTCTTGGATTGGAAGAGTTGCTCTCGCTTACAGGCGAAGTGTTGAACCGCGTGGATACCTCCGCATTCTTCCAACGATTTGAAGAAGACACCGCCGTTCAATACTTCTATGAGCCGTTCCTCGAAGCCTTTGACCCGGAACTGCGCAAGCAGCTTGGCGTCTGGTACACCCCGCGCGAAATTGTCCGCTACATGGTGGAGCGCGTGGACACGGTTCTGCGAACTGAGCTTGGCCTTCCCTCTGGCCTTGCGGACCCTAACGTCTACGTTCTTGACCCGGCCTGTGGCACGGGCGCGTATCTGGTGGAAGTGTTGGACCGTATCCATCGAACGCTGAAAGAAGAGCGCGGCGAAGATGCGCTTACCCCGCAACAACTTAAACAGGCCGCCAAAGAGCGCGTCTTCGGATTCGAGATTCTGCCCGCTCCCTACGTCATTGCGCACCTTCAGCTTGGAATGTATTTGCAGCGTGCCCATGCGCCGCTTACAGAGGAGCACGAGGGCAAGCGGGAGCGGGCTGGTGTCTACCTTACAAATGCGCTCACCGGCTGGGAGCCGCCCGACAAGCAAAAGGCGCGGCTGCCCTTTCAGGAGTTTGAAGAGGAGCGCGAAGAGGCCGATACCGTCAAGCGTGACAAGCCGATTCTGGTCGTGCTCGGCAATCCGCCTTACAACGCCTTTGCAGGGGTCAGCCCAACGGAAGAGGACGGCCTGGTGGAACCCTACAAAGAGGGACTCATCAAGGATTGGGGCATCAAGAAGTTCAACCTTGACGATCTCTACATCCGCTTCTTCCGGCTGGCGGAAAGGCGCATTGCGGAAAAGAGCCATCGCGGCGTGGTCTGCTTTATTTCGAATATGTCATGGGTGCGGGAGCCTTCATTTGTTGTGTTGAGGAAACACCTATTCAACGCCTTCAACAAGGTCTGGATTGAGAATCTGCATGGCAACCGGAAAATCTCGGAGTACGCGCCGGACGGGCGCACCAGTGAGACTGTTTTTGCCGTTGCCGGGTTCTCTCCTGGCATTCAGCAAGGCGTTGCTACAACACTTTGGGTCAAGAGCGGCGATTGTTCCGGGGCCGAAGTTCTATTCCGAGATGACCATAACGCCGCAAAGGCTGAAGACCGAAGAAAAGGGCTTCTCGAAAGCCTGAATGCTGAAAGATTCAATTCAAAATATACGAATGCTTTCCCCACCGCAGAAAACAGATATTCATTCTGGCCGGAAGATGTGAGTGACGCATACAGCGAATGGCCGAAGATTACAGACCTCTGCGCGGAATCTCCCAGCAACGGCCTGATGGAAAAGCGCGGCGGCGCATTGATTGATTGTGACCGCGAAAAGCTGGAAGAACGGATGCGCCTATACCATGACAAGAGCCTGGACTGGGATGCGTACCGGCTGGCATCGTCCACACTCACCGGCGATTGGTCAGGGTTCGATGCGCGCAAGTTGCGAGGGCGGGCATTGGACGTGGGGTTCCGCATTGAACAGGTTGTGCGCTATGCCGTGCGTCCCTTTGATACGCGCTGGTGCTATTTCACAGACATTTCGTCAATCTGGAACAGGTCGCGGCCTGCTCTGTGGGCACAGCGCTTTGAGGGGAACCGTTTCTTGGCAACACGTCCGGCGGGCGTTGCTAACCCAGAGGGCTACCCATTCATGTTCACGGCGGCACTGGGCGACAACGATGCCTTGCGCGGCCATGCTTACTACTTTCCGTTAGACCTGAAACAAAACAGACCCGAAGCAGCTAATGGCCACCTGTTCGGCGCGGATGATTCTACGCAGCACAATTACTCGCCAACAGTAGCGAGGTATCTTGAAACACTGGGCGAGACTGCGGCGCAATCGCACGCTGCCGATATTTGGCTGCACACGCTTGCCATCGGCTATTCCCCCGCCTATCTGGAAGAGAATGCCGACGGCATCCGGCAGGATTGGCCGCGCATTCCGTTGCCGTCTTCGCTGGAACAGTTTCGAGCATCGGCGGCGTTGGGACAGTGCGTGGCGGAGTTACTAGATACGGAGCAACCCGTGGCTGGTGTGACGGCAGGTGCATTGCGGCCTGAATTGCGCTCAGTTGCCGGGCTGAAGCGCATGGACGACAAGCCGCTCGATGCAGACGAAGACTTGCGAGTCACGG
>Ga0302197_10000780_pt1 | contig 31945 bp, 20 predicted proteins | sample II_Bog_N2_1_FD_193526 | JGI IMG/M metagenome (GOLD analysis project Ga0302197, IMG submission 193526) | Peat permafrost microbial communities from Stordalen Mire near Abisko, Sweden - II_Bog_N2_1 | ecosystem: Environmental > Terrestrial > Soil > Wetlands > Peat | place: Sweden: Abisko... | reverse complement strand
AACAGGTCGATGGCGAGGGAAACTCGTCAGGCAGAAAACGCCACGCGGCTCCGGTTTGCAAAATCCAGAGGATGCCCTCGAAGCACGCTCGGTTCGACGCCCACGGTCTGCCTCGATTGTCCCGGCGACGGATCGGCGGGGGCAACAGGGGCTCTATAAACTGCCACTGTTCATCGGTCAACAGCTTCCGACGCTTCTTCATGACAGAAGCTCATCAGCTAACCCGCCTCACACGTAAGTACTTGATCTGAGGCCGAACCTATTTATGAAACACGCTCTAGTGCAAAACTATCTCTACGTCATGGGTGCGAGCTTGCACACTCAACACCTTTGTCTTGGCATCCCAGCGATAACTGCCACCGGAGACACGCACTGGCGTCCCGGCGCCTAATTTGAAGGTCTCAGTTGAGCGGGCATCGAATTTACGATAAGTGATCGTGCCGGCGGTATATTGAATCTTCTGGATCACCGAACTGCTGCGCAGCAGGTGATTCTGATCCTCGGGCGCAAGCTCGGGCAAGGACGCCATCGCGCGCAAATAGTGCCGCACGTAGTCTCCGTATCCATCGGTCAGCCAGATATCGTCGTGAGGATAGCGATTCTTCCCTTCCTCGTTGACCGAGTAGGTCGCCCAATTCAATCGCCGAATGGCCGCCTGTTTGTCCGCACACTGATGGGTTCGTTCGCAATAGAGCAACTCGACCGAGGCATGACGCGCGGTGTGGCTGTTGCCGGGAAACAGATAGGCGGTTTGTTCGTTGATGGGAACCACGTGCAGGGATTCGAATTGATGGTTCCCCAGCACGGTCTCGCTCCATTGCAGGATTCCTCGCGCCAGATCCGCCGAATTCGCGGCGAAGCTTGGGTGATCGAGCAGGTAGGCGGCCATCGTATCCGCGTTGATCTCCGTATCGGTCTGATGCGCGGTGGCGACATCCTCGAAAAATGGCCCCCATCGGTTCGTCTTCAACGGATAGTGCAACAACCAGGCCTTTACCAGCGCATGGGTGCGCATATAGGCTTTCCCATCTCCGGCACGGAGTTCCGCAAGCTTCTCAAACAGACGCAGAGTCGGCGTCCAGTTCGTCGTATACGACGCCGTAAACATCGTGCTCCCGCGCGGATCCTCGGCCGCCTTTCCGCTGGCCACATCGACGCGAAACGGCCATGGCGAGTGATCGGAGTCGCCGGCGGCTGCCGTGCGCGCCAAAGTGTCGGCTATACCAACCGCCGCCTGAAGATAACGCTTGTCCCCAGTGACCTGAAAGAGTGTGACCAGTTGCGCGCCGAAGCTGCCCGCTTTGTCCGGCTGCAGGTATCCCTTTCCTGCGCGCATGTCGCCGTCGTAGACGCCTGATTGGGTGTTGGTATTGTAAGGATAGGGCAGCCCCCGGTAGAGCGACCTTTCGTCGGCCAAGCCGTGAGCCAGCCAGAAGTCGGCCATCGCCCGCATATTCCGGTGCAACTCCTCGTCGCCCAGATAGCCGTAGAGTAAGTTCCACGAGTCCAGTGCCATGCTGATCTGATCACCGCCCAGACCCCGCTGGTCATCTTCGTTTTCCTTCCAAACCTGATGCAGCAAGTAATAGGGAACGCCTTCGGGACCGCTGCGCATCTGCCTCCAGAAATTCCACAGCAGGCGCAAATCATGGTCGTAGGCGACCGCAGGCGATGGGTCGTACCACGGAACGATGCCGCCCTGCGCATCGACCTTGACGTCGTGGTAAACCACGTGGCTCACGGTGATGGGGAAATCGTACCGGGATTGCGCGGCCAGTTGCGATGTGGCCAGCAACAGCCCTATCCCGAAAGCGACGCCGGTTCTATGCGTGAGGACCACAGTTCTGCGCTGCGCCGTTCCCCAACTGAGTGCGGCCGAAATCATAGACGCCAGAGTTCTCCTCGAGCGCACCGGCGAACTCGATGCAGCGCACCAGAGGTCTCTCCGATCGCTCTATCTACTGGCCATTTCCTAACCGAGCTTCGACAAGGCTGGCCACGTATTCGCATTTTATCGCTTTTTAACTGACACCTAACCGAATGCCAATACTATAGCAGGCCGCAACTGCGACATCACACGTTACTATCCGGAATAACTCCGAGTTATGCAGCTCAGATTGTGAACAAACACCGGCCGCCTGACTTACGTCGGCGGCCGGCCCGATGATTACAACTTAGGTGCGGCTTACCACAGGATCTTGGCGCTGATCTGGATTACGCGTCCAGGAGCGGTATTACCGTCGTTGGCATCTGCCGCGCCGAAATCTGAAGCAGTTATTTCCTTGGTCGGTTCTCCCAGATTTACGTGATTGAGGGCATTGAATGCATCACCGCGCAACTGGAACTTTAGTTCGTCGTGGATGATGAATTCCTTAAAGGCCGAAAGGTCTATATTCGTATTGCGCGGACCCAACAGGTCGTTGCGCCGCTCGTTGCCCAATGCTCCACCCGCAGGCTGGGAGTAGCAGGACGTATTGATGTACTGAAGGTATTGACTGTATGTACTGCCGTGGGAGGACTTATTGCCGTTGCAGAGCCAGTTGGCGCGCTCATTGATACCGCCGCCTATAGCCGCATTGCTCGAAGCAACCACGGAGAACGGGAAGCCGGTTTCGGTATAGACATCGCCGCTCAATCTCCATCCACCGATTTGATTCTCCCACCACTTGCCGCCGTTCAGAAAGGTCTTTCCTTGTCCGAAGGGCAACTCGTAAATGCCGTTGGCCTTGTAGAGAATCTTCTGGATGAAATCCGACGGGCCGTAATCGTCCTGGGGACGGCGTCCTGCCTGTCCAGGGTTATTGTCGGAAGATTGGTAGTCCATTCCCTTCTGCCACGTGAAGCTGGTCGTGAACTCGAAGCCACTGCTGAAGCTCTTGCGAAGTTGCGCCTCCAACCCGTGGTAGTTCGCGCTGTTCCACTTACTGAACTGGGAGAGATCGCCGGCGTAAGACGTGTACGGACGGCGGCTGTTGATATCCGCCGTGGTCGTATAGATGCCGCTGGAAATCTCCGCTGCGCTGGGCAGCGAGGCCAGGTTGGGATTGCTGATGAAAATGCCGTGATGGTTTTCACTGCCCGAGTAATCCAACGTCAGCAGCCAATCCTTGCCGAAGACCCGCTGGATGGCCAGGTTCCACTGCTCGGCGTAGGAAGTCGGCATCTTCGGTGCGAAAGTCGTCCCGCCCGTTGGGAAGGTCCCGGACGGTGCGGGCATGTTCGCCCATATCGCCTCGGCGTCGCTCAGTTTGAATTGCTCCGCATATCCCCGCTGCGTCGCCGCCGAGGTAATATCCGGATTGCTGTTCGTGCTTGCGGTGCTCGGCCAGATCACTGGCTGCGCCTGGGTTTGTGTGCTGTTCAACTGAGTAATGTAGCTTGGATCGTTCATGACGTAGTTCAAATCGACGTAGCCGAACTGATAGAAGTAGGTACCGAAGCCGGCGTGGATAGACGTCCTGTCGTTCAGCGCATAGGCCAAACCGATGCGCGGACTGAAATTGTACTTGTTCGCCGGATACAGGCCGAGCTTGTACGAGTTGTTGACGATGTCGAAGGTGCCGGCGTGGTTGTTTTTTTCCTTGGGCGTCGTGTAGTTGTCGTAGCGCAGCCCAAGATTAACTGTCAGCTTCTTGCCCAGGCGCCAATCGTCCTGAACGTAAGGCATAACGTTGTACTGACTAAACCAGCCAATCTGGGTCCCAGCACTGGCATTGGTCGAAGCGTAGTATCCCAACAAGAAGTCAGCAAATTCGTTGGCTGCGTTGGCGGTACCCAATGAGCTCGACAGAAGCCCGGTGCTTTGATTCCACGCAGCATTCGATCCGCTGTCATAAGTATATTCACCGTTAGTTGCTAAAGAGCCATTGGGATTGCCGGTGACCCAGCGGCCTTTGTAGTAGCGCTTGTCGAGTTCCATGCCGATGAAGAGAGAGTGTCTTCCCTTGATCCAGTTGACCTCATCGTTCACCTGGTAGGAATTCTCAATTGCATCGATGGGGTTGCCGCTGGATCCGCCGAAGCCGCCCGGGTTCGCTGTGGGCCAGGACCAGGCGTCCGCGGCCGGACTGAGGCCGGTCAATCCCAACTGGGAGAAATAGTTTGTCCCGTTGCCTACGTTGCCGAACGATTGACCGGTATTCGCGCGGCTGTAGCCAAGGCGCGCAGTGTTGACCATGGCAGCACTAATTACGTGGCTTTCTTCCACGTAGATATCGGTTCCCCAAAGGCGATTGGGCTCGGCGCACAGACAATCGTCTACAAATTCAGGTCTTGTGATCTCAGGATTTCCCGTGTTATAGGCGCCATAGAGATGATCCTTCTCGCTGATGTTGTAGTCGCCCCGGAACAAATAGTCGTCGTGCGTAAACTTTGTGCGGCTATGCGTAGATCCGTAGTTCTTCCCGCTTGCGCTGTAGCTGTTAGGTAATTGCGGATAGGCCAGCGCCAGGTACTTGGTGGCAAAGGAACTGATCCGGCCTGCTGGAATCACGTTACCCGTGAATGGCGTCAGAACCGCAGTTGCTCCATATCCATGTTGCCCTGTTCCGTTATAGCCATTCGAAGCGTAAGTGAGCGGATCGTAAATAGTCGTCGCTGCCTCGCCTTTCCAAGAGCCGTTGGCAGCCAAATCCGCGCTAAAGTCTCCCCCGCGTTCTGCCTGCGTCGGCAAAAGCTGTTTTAGGAATTTATAAATAATGAATCGATATCCCTGGTAATCGGCAAAGAAGAATACCTTCTTGTGCGTGTACGGAACAGTCCAGCCCCCGTTGGCGCCGAACGTGTTGTAACGGTCTTCGGAATTAGGGCCATTCTGATAGGTTGTGGCGTTCAGATCCTCGTTCTGCACGTATTCGTATGCGCGCCCATGGAACTTTTCCGATCCACTCTTGGATATGACGTTCACCACGTTGACACCGTCGTAACGGGCGTTAGGGCTGTTACGGATTACCTCGACTTCCTGGGTCGCTTCAATTGGGGGTTGCAAAGTAGCTGTCTGGTTGTAGTAGTTCATATCGACCACGCCGTCCTGCAAGTAGGTGGTCACATAAGAGCCCTGTCCGCCGATCAACAGTGCGTTGCTCCAGGTGTTGTACTTCGTTACGTTGCTGCCGCTAATCTGCTCGCCCGGCGGTTCAAGTAGTTGGACGCCGACCATCAAGGTTTGTGAGGCAAACGTTTCGCCGCGGCTTCCGGAATACTGCGGAAGTTCTTCCATCGACCGGGCTGACATCACCGTATTCAATTCATGGGAGGAAGTTTCCAGGCCAGTCGATTCGGTTGCAACAACTTCAATTTTCTCGTTGGTCGATCCAACCTTCAGTTGAAAGTCGACATTCAGAGTCTGGCCCACCGACAGCGTTACTGTTGAAGTCGCATCTTCAAAACCCTTGACTGTCGTTTCTACCGTGTAGGGACCGGGCGGCAAGGCAGGAATCGAGAAGAACCCGGTGGAGTTAGTAATCCCCTCTCGTGTCAGCCCCGTATCCGCGTTCTTAACCTTGACTGCAACATCGGGAACACTAGCTCCGCTGGGATCGGTGATAGTACCCGTCAGCGTTCCCGATACAGTCTGCGCGTGCAGCCGGGGCGCCATAAAGAGGAGAGCAATCAAAATCATGGCCAGGCTCAGTGCCGCCTGCATTCTTGCCGTAAGCGGCGGCGTGATACGGACCGGCCTTGGGTCTGCATTCGAACATAGATTCTGCATTTGTAATGCCTCCGATCAGAATTGCGGTTAGCTTACTTTCCTATTCAGGCCACCTCGGCGACTCGGTTCTCGGAGCCACTGTGGCAGACAATGATTAAACGCGCCTTGAATCTGAGTTTCGCCTTCTCAAGTACCAAGGGGAGATCAACCGTGTGCTGGAGCAAATATCCGGGAAACTGCTCATTTTACCCAAGCACCGAAAACCACGGCTCCAGGAGAGCAACCCAGCCTTCTCCTAAACAAGGAAACTGCATCGTTTCCTCCTTGGGAAGCCTCGGAACTGCGCTCATCCATTGCGTGGCATCGTTACCATCACCGCAGTGACGATTATCATTATCGAAATTAGGTTGTCAATAGTTTTTTAGGGAATTTATGAGAGGAGGTTGCCAAAGAAGCGCTGCTTCCTCCGATTTGGCGTCTTTTCCGGCTCAAATGCCAATCCAGAGACAAAACTTGCGACTTGCCACCCTGCCGGTCGTCGTGTACTATCCCCCATATTGTGGCATCGATACCACAACTCAGGAGTGTGGATTTGATGTGTCAGCGATTTTCGGCATTTACTGCGTGCGATTCAGGCGCAGGACAAACTCTTATATCCGTGACGGGGGAATATGAAAGCGATCTTCAGCTTGCGATATCGCAATCCTTAAACGGGCCCCGATGGTTCAATCCGATTGCACATCCCACAAGGCGCCGGCGAGAGTGGCAGCGGTGGGTCGTCAGCTCGCTTCGTGCGAAATTAATCCGGCCCGAACACCCTGAAGTTAGCTCAGACCATCATGATTCGAAGGCCTCGCCTTGCCGGACTTCACCACTGGACACTGTCGACGCGTCGAAAGCTTCCCGGGCCCAGTAGAGCGCTGAAGTAACGAAGGGAGCAGAGATTGTTACGACTTCAATCGCCCAGTGTTCTTCAGATGCTCAACTGTTTTATGGAGCGTATGAATGCAAAGCAACAGTAGCTCTCACCTACCATTGTTAATTCCCGCGGCATTGGCGGAACCGGGCCTATGCCAAACCAGAGGACACGAGCCGGCATCAACGTTGGTCAGTCCGCAGAGCCGCTTGACGGCTATCGCTTCAATGGACGTGGCATCAGTTACGAGCCATTCCGCACGCATTGGGAAAGGGGGGCCTCGTGATGCGCGATACCGCGAAGACGATTGAGATCCGTGCCTTGGATCGTTCACCATGGTTGGCGCATGATGGTGCGAGGCTCACCAATGGTGTCATCGAACTTATTGTTCTCACTAGTGGCGGGCATTTAGCCGACTTCAGGTTCACGGGTCCGGACTCCCTTCCTATGCCAAATGCGTTATGGACCGCGCCGTGGGTTATCGAAGCGCCGACCGAGAGATCGCCTCAGCATTTAGCAGAGACCGCGGGATTCACGGGGCACGCCCTGTGCCTCGACCGCTTTGGAGAACCTTCGGACGCAGAAGCCGCAACCGGCCTCACCTTGCACGGAGAAGCTGCGACCAGGGAATGGAAGATGGCACCACCTGCTGACCCCTCGCAACTTGATTGGCAGTGGAACGCGGAACTTCCCCTCTCTCATCTTGACTTCGAGAGAAAGATTCGGCTAGGTGACGGCGAGAGCGTCGTATACATCGAGGAGACAGTGACGAATAAACGAGCTGTCGACCATGCGTGCGACTGGGTGCAACATGCAACCTTTGGGCCGCCTTTTGTGAACGAACAGGACGCAACCTTCATTGCCTCAGCGGCTCGCGGCGTAACTTCACGCACAGGATACGGGCCCGATTCCTTGGTTCTCAACGGCGCCGAATTCTCATGGCCTTATGCGCCTCTTCAACCTCCAATGCAAGGGACTACAGATCTGCGGCAGCCCTTCACTACGAAAGGCAAAGGCATTACTGCCGCTGCGCTCCTCGATCCAGACCGTGCGGTGGAACACATACTTGCCGTAAACTGGCGCTTGGGCATCGGCGCAGGCTACTGCTTTCGGCGCGAAGACTTTCCGTGGATGATGGTCTGGGAGGAGAATTGCGTCCGGTCAAACTCTCCCTGGAGCGGCACAACTCAAGCACGCGGAATGGAGTTCGGCAGCACACCCTTTCCCGCAGGACGTGAAGATACACTCTGCCGGAGACGTCTATTCGATGCTCCGAGTTGGTGCGTTATCCCAGGGAATGGATCCAGGACGGCTCGGTACCTGATGTTTCTTTTCAAATTACCTGATGGTGTGAATGCTCTGGAGAATGTGGAAGTAAAGGGAGATTCAATTGAGTTCCGCGGGCAGGATTCTCAGTTCGACTTCTCGATCCAGGCTCGAGGCGCTGAGAGCTTTCTTTCTGGGTGTGGACCTTCGCAGTGATACTCATCGTGAGCCACGCCCGGGCCGGCCCAACAAAGCAAGCGCTGCCGGCCACATGAACAATTAGTAACCGAGGAAACACATGAGCGGAACTTCATATCGGATAAGCATACTTCTTCTTCTCTCTTGTGTCTTGACCGCAGCCCCGGCAAACGCCGGGCCGCGTCACCCTAACTTGGACTCACTGAGCAACAATAGTCGCGAGCTGTTTCTTACTTCCATGCAATGGGGCGATCTCTCCTGGCACGAAGAAGCGGGACTGTGCAGCGCACCTGTCCTCGGATCTGTTGACACGCACGCGGGCAATGGGTTCCTTGTGAGAGAGTCCACCTGGTATGCCCTCGGTCTTCTGCTGCGGGATCAGCCTGGCGATCGCGCGCGGGCAGCGCGGATTTTAAATGTCGCGCTCAATGAACAGTATCGAGAACCAGGCAAGCCCTGGGACGGCACATTCCGTCGCACACTTTCAGAGCCTGAGCCAGGTGCGAATGCCGTCATGTGGCGCGACTATGACCCTAACTGGCGTGAATTCATCGGCACAACGTTCGCCATCATCCTTAGCGAGTATGCTGATCGAATTCCCCCGGATCTTTCGCCGCGTATGATTGAGGCCATCGATCATGCGGTTGCCGGCGAAATAGAGCAAAAGCGTCTCGTTCCCTCTTACACGAACATTGCCCTGATGTACGGATTCCTATGGAACTTTGCGGCAGTGAAAGGTGATCGGCCGGATTGGACCTCACCGTCGGTTCAGTGGCAAGAGGACATCTATAAGCTCTTCAAACAACACGATGCGTTTGCAGAGTATAACTCGCCGACCTATACCGGCGCCGACATATTCGGCCTTGCGCTTTGGCGCGATTATGGATTTACCGCGCGAACGCGCACCATTGGTAGCGAGATGGAGGCATCCCTGTGGCGTACAACAGCCGATTTCTACAACGCAAATCTTCGCAACCTATCGGGACCATTCGATCGCGCCTATGGGATGGACATGCAAAGTTACGTCAGCGTGGTCGGCCTCTGGCTGAGGACCGTTCTTGACGCGGGCCAGGCTCCTTTGCCGAGATTTAATCCTCCAGTAGACCATGTCGCCGATATGTGGTTTGTTCCTGCTCTTGTCGTCCTCGACGCCCGCATTCCCGATGATGCGATGAAATGCTTTCGCGCGTTTCCAGGTGACCATCAAGTGCGCCGGCAAATTACCGATCGGCGAATCGCCACTGCATGGATCGGAAAGAACCTGATCTATGGTGGAGAAATCACGAACCACACAGAACTCGTCGACAGTGAGGAACAATTTCACCCAGTTACAGTGCAGTGGCAAACGCCCACGGGCGCCATCGGATGGATACGACTCACCCGATGTCCGTTGATCGACGCCTCTGCAGACAAGCAGGGCATTGTCATCTCGGCACAAGGTGATTTAAGTTTTCGTATCAGCGTGCCGGGAGCAGCCACCGCCATGATCAAGTTCAATGAATGGAACCTTCCCGGTCTTGCCATTCATGTCGACTCCGACTACAAGACTTTCAAGGCAGAGCAACACAACCAGTTTCTCGATGTGAGCTATACCGGGATAAGCAAGATGACGTTATCGATCAAGTCATTGGGAGGATGACGTTCAACTAACGCGTACTATCGCTAAGTAACCTTTTGAAAAGACGATATCCGTTACTATTCAGGCGCGTGATCCATTGAAGTCTCCCGCGCTCCCTAACACCGTCGAATTCACGGTCAATGAAACTATGGCTTTTCACAATGGTCGACTTATTGCTGCGCCTTACACCTGCTTTCAGGCCTCGGTTGAAACACGGCAACCCCGGCCGGCAGCGCGCTTTGCTGTGACGACCCAGAAACTGATACGGAGGTGCTTCTTGACGAAAGGGTTCCAATGCCAACTGAGTTAACAGGCTCTTCGTGGCTGGAAGATGCCCTTGCTTCGCTCGCGCAGGCGCGGGTTGCGGTATTCGGTGACTTTTGTCTGGATGCCTACTGGGATCTCGATACTGAGGCGTCCGAGTTCTCGGTTGAGACCGGCCTGCAGGTCCGGCGCGTGCGAACTCAGCGCTATAGCCTCGGAGGCGCAGGGAACGTGGCCGCTAACCTGGTCGATCTCGGCGTCAAGAGTGTTCGCACAATTGGCGTGGTTGGTACAGATCTGTTCGGGGGTGAACTGTTACGGCTCTTGCAAGCGCGAGGCGTCGATACCCAGGATGGCATGGTAGTCGATCCAGCATGGCAGACCATGGTCTACGCAAAGCCTTACGCAGGGGTTAAAGAAGACAGTCGCATCGATTTTGGGGCATTCAATTCGCTTGCAGGCAATACAGCCAACGCCCTGATAGTGGCGCTCGAGCAAGCCGCATCCGTTTGCGAAGCTGTCATCCTGAATCAACAAATTGCATCTGGCGTGAGCAGTTCTGAGCTGATTGAGCGAATCAACGCCACGATTGCGAGGTTTCCCAACACCCACTTTGTCGTCGATGCACGCCACCGGCCGGGATCCTACCTTGGTGCGGTGCTGAAGCTAAATGTGCGCGAGGCAGCCCTATATCTTGGCAACCCGTCCGAAGTAACTTATACAGCAACTGAGATTCACGATCTCGCCCGAAGAATTACTCATATCACAGGGAAGCCCGTGTTCGTAACAAGGGGCGAAGACGGCCTCATAGTCGCCGAAAAAGAATCGGTGCACGCGGTACCAGGTATCCAGGTACTCGGTGATACTGACCCGGTAGGCGCGGGCGATACGGTGGTCGCAGCGATCGCGGCGGCGCTTGGCAGCGGCCACCCTCCGCAAGTTGCAGCGCAGTTGGCAAACATCGCCGCGACTATCACGGTCCTGAAACTGAGAACCACTGGAACTGCAACGCCTTCGGAAATCCTCGCAATTGGGCCGGACCCCGACTATATCTTTGAGCCTGAACTAGCAGAATCACCGCACCGTGCTCGATATCTTCCCGGAACCGAGATCGAGCAGATTGCCGACATCGCCGACAACCTGAAGATCGAGCACTGCATCTTCGATCATGACGGCACCTTATCCACCCTGCGCGAGGGTTGGGAGAAGATCATGGAACCCATGATGGTTCGCGCCATCCTGGGAGCGGAATATGACCGTGCGCCCGCAGCACTGTTCGCTGAAACCACGCAAAGGGTCCGTCGCTTCATCGACAGCACGACCGGCGTCCAGACCCTCGTTCAAATGAAGGGACTCGCGGAGCTTGTGCGCCGGGCCGGCTTCGTCGCGGAAAGCGAGATCCTCGATGAGCATGCCTATAAGAACATTTTCAATCGGGACTTAATGACATTTGTCCAGGCGCGCATCAATAGGGTGGTCTCCGGCGAGCTCAGCCCAACTGACTTCCAGATCAAAAATGCGTCGCTTCTACTGCATGAGTTGTATAAGCGCGGAATTAAGCTCTATTTGGCAAGCGGGACAGACGAACTAGATGTGATTGCAGAAGCAAAGACCCTTGGATACGCCGACCTGTTTGAGGGAAGAATATTTGGTGCCGTCGGCGACATAAACGTGGAAGCAAAGAAAGTAGTTCTCGAGCGCATCATTCGCGATTTCCATCTAGCGGGCCATCAATTCGCGACCTTTGGAGACGGCCCGGTAGAGATCAGGGAGACACGCAAACGCGGAGGCCTGTGCATTGGTGTGGCAAGCGACGAACTGCGCAGATTCGGATGGAATTTATCCAAACGCTCGCGACTCATCCGCGCTGGTGCGATGCTTGTTGTTCCAGATTTCTGCCAGTCTAAAACGCTTCTCAAAGTGATGAACCTTTGACACTGGCATCGAGAAACGTAATTCGGGAGATTGATCGGAGTGCTATGCAAGTTCCCAATCCAAAGATTCTAACGATTCAAGAGGCCCGCGCCGCTCGTGACCAACTGGTTGCGGAAGGAAAGAAGCTTGCATTTACCAACGGCTGTTTCGACATCCTTCATAGTGGCCACGTCGCCTATCTAACCTTTGCGCGCAATCAGGGAGACGCCTTGCTTGTTGCCGTGAACACCGACGCCTCTGTCAGGTTAAACAAAGGCGAAGATCGCCCCATCAATTCCGAGGAGGACCGTGCATACGTGATTGCCTCCCTCAGAGCGGTGGATTACGTGGTCCTTTTCGACGACCAGGAGCCAAAAGACATTATCGCGCAGATCTTGCCTCAGATCCTCGTCAAAGGAAAAGACTGGGCACACTATGTGAGCGGGCGGGAAGTTGTGGAAGCAAATGGCGGCGTGGTCGTTCTGGCCGATATGGTTGCAGGACGCTCCACGACAAATACAATTGAGAAGATCCTCAAGGTATACGGAAAGTAGAGAACGTCAATGGCTGACCGACTCGTGGTAACCGGCGCGGCTGGTTTCATCGGAAGCAATCTCGTGGCTGAGCTGAATCGCCGCGGTTATGATCACCTGCTTCTGGTAGATAACCTCGGCACTGATGGAAAGTGGCGCAATCTTGTTGGGCTAAGATTTGAAGATATTATCGACCCCGATAGTTTTCTGAACTACTTGCAATCGGATAAATTGCACGACATCGATGCCATACTCCATCTCGGAGCGTGCAGTTCAACCACCGAACGCGACGCCGATTACCTTTTGCGAAACAATTATCATTACACTCGGTCAGTATGTGAGTGGTCCCTTCGCAATAATGCTCGCTTCGTCTATGCCTCCAGCGCCGCGACTTATGGTGACGGCAGCAATGGATACTCCGATGCTGCGCCCCTGTGGACGTTAAAGCCGCTCAATATGTACGGATACTCGAAGCATCTCGTAGACCTATGGGCCGAAGCCAACGGACACTTCTGCAACATAGTCGGGCTGAAGTACTTCAACGTCTTTGGCCCTTGTGAAGATCATAAGGGCGACATGCGATCGATGGTCAATAAGGCCTACGCCCAAATCAGGAACACGGGTAAGGTGCAACTGTTCAAGTCGTACCGGCCGGACTATGCCGATGGCGAACAGATGCGTGACTTCATCTATATAAAGGATGCCATTGATGTGACTCTTCACTTTCTTGAGCATCGCAGCGTCGGAGGCTTATTCAACTGCGGAACAGGCAAGGCGCGGAGCTGGAAAGATCTCATGAAAGCCGTCTTCGAAGCGATGGGCATTGAATCACATATCGAGTTCGTCGACATGCCGGAAGCGATCCGGGGAAACTATCAATACTTTACCCAGGCAGATACATCAAAGCTACGCCACGCCGGATATACGGCCCTGTTCACTTCTCTCGAAGCTGGAGTCAGTGATTATGTGTCGCAATTGCGCCGGTCGAACGCGGCCTCATAACAACGAACATGGGATCATCGGGTGAGTAAGCAAATGAATGACATTCTGAAAGAGAATCTGGCCGGCGCAGCATCCGTGCTAAGCGAGATCGCTGGATTAGAGAACCAGATAGCCGCCGCATCTTCACTCATTGCGACGGCGCTTCTGGCCGGGAACAAGCTTCTGGCCTGCGGAAACGGCGGGAGCGCGGCAGACGCCTCTCACCTGACCACAGAGTTTGTGTGCAGGTTCATGCGTGATCGGCGTCCCTATCCCGCCATTTCACTTACTGCGCATGGCGGCGACCTTACTGCGATTGGCAACGACTACTCCTTTGACGATGTATTTAGTCGGCAAGTTTGCGCTTTCGGAAAGCCCGGGGACGTGCTTGCCGCGTTCACGACTAGCGGCAAGAGTGAAAATGTGCGCAGAGCACTTATTGCGGCAAAAGAGCGTGGCCTGAAGAGCATCGCATTTCTTGGTCAGGATGGAGGGCGGTGTGCCGGGCTTGCGGACGTTACGCTACTCGTTGCCAATCGCACTACCGCCCGCATTCAGGAAGGCCATAAATTTGTCTTGCACACGATTTGCGAGATGGTTGAGTTGCAATTGCTCTCAGGTAACTGCGGAAGCGCGAATGCCGCCGTGTGAGGTTGTGCCAATGACGACGCCGGTGAGGAGGGACCTGTAATGAATACGAACGATCATCAGAGGCCCGACAAGTTGCTTTGGATTTTGTGCGCATCGTATTTTGCGTTCGGGTGCATTCTCAATGTAGTGGGTGTCGTGATACCCATCGTAATCAACCAGTACCATCTCAGCCTTTTCGCTGGTGGCCTGCTCGCATTCGCCTTCTACATATCCTTTGGGGTATTTTCTGTCCCGGCGGGCATGGCCGCGGATCGTTTGGGAGCAAAGCCGGTCGTAGTGTCGGGAATGTTATTTATGGGCATCGGTTGCGGTGCGATTCCATTTGCCACGGGCTTCAAAGCTATCACGATCTTCGCATTCATAGTCGGAGCAGGAGTTGCCCAGTTACAGACGGCCGGCAATCCGCTGATTGGGCTTCTCGATCGCCCGGAGCACTATCACCGGAACCTGACGTTGACAATTGGCTTTTGTGGCATTGGTGCTTTCTCGGGTCCTTTCTTTCTATCTGCGATTCAGGCGAATGGACAGCCCTGGCAACACATTTACGGGTGGTTTGCGCTGCTCTGCGCCATCCTCGCGGCGTTACTGGTTTCTGCACACTTTCCAGCGAGGGTAGTTACGAAAGCCGGAGAAGTTCGCTTCGCCGATATCGCGAAGCTGCTGAAACACCCGGTAGCCATCACATATTGTCTTGCAATCTTCTTCTACGTTGGTGCGGAAGTTGGCACCGCATCCTGGATTGTAAAGTTCTTTCAGCAGGTTCATGGCCTCGGCGTAACCAGGCTGGCCAGCGTGGGCGAGGGTCTCCCCATGCACAGCCTGCCCGGACTGCCGGTTCTCACCGTCTCGCTATTCTGGGGGTTACAAGGGTTAGGTCGACTTACGAGCGCACCGGGAATTCGTAAACTTGGAGCGCGTTCCATGCTGCGATTGTATGCGCTGGGATCAACATGTTGCCTTCTCCTCGCTATCTTCGGTCAAACTTCCTTAACTGCTATTGGATTCGCCGCCTGCGGTTTCTTTACTTCGGTCCTCTTTACCCTTCTATTTAGCGGAGCCGTCAATACCTTCGCCGAGTTCCGGGGTACTCTTTCAGGATTGCTCGTGACCGCATCGATAGGTGGTGCCGTAATTCCGCCTCTGGTAGGCCTGACCGCAGATCACCTTGGCATTCGAATCGCAATGATGGTGCCGCTGCTCTGCTTTCTTTACGTGCTGGCAGTTTCGGTGTTCGGGAGGGCCAAATATGAGTGAGCAGTCAACTGGCCGAGAGCCGGAGAACAAAATCTGGATCGGCGTCGATATCGGTGGCACCAAGACCGCTGTCGTTCTTTCATCTCAGCCGCCGGTGATGCTCGCGCGCATTGAGTTTCCCACCTTGCCGGGCAATGGCCCTGAACGCGCGATCGAGTTGATCAAACGTTCCATTCATCAGCTCGTTGATAACTTGAACATAGATAACTCAAGATTAGGGCGGATCGGCGTCAGTTGCGGCGGCCCACTGAACCAGGCCGCCGGCATCATTCAGGCACCGCCGAACCTTTCGACCTGGGTCGATGTGCCCATCACGTCTATACTCCAACAAGAATTCGCCATTGAATGTCGAATTGAAAACGATGCGAACGCAGGTGCAGTGGCAGAACATCGATTCGGCGCCGGACAGGGCACGCGCCACATGGTGTTCCTCACGATGGGAACGGGCCTGGGCGCCGGTGTGATCGCAGATGGGGTTCTGCTGAGGGGAGCGTCAGGCCAGGCCGGTGAGATCGGTCATGTGCGGCTCACGCCCTCTGGACCCGTAGGATACAACAAGGCGGGCTCGGTCGAGGGTTGGGCCAGCGGGGCCGGAGTGGCGCAGGTGGCGGCGCAAGAGGTCGCGGCAGCATTCGAGCGCGGTGAGTCGACACTCCTCGCCTCACAATTTAGGAGTAGTGGCGTCTTGACCGCAAAAGACGTTGCTGATGCGCTCGTGCTTGGAGACCCCTTGGCGGAACGCATCATCGGCAACACCGGAAGTCGTCTCGGAGAAGCATTGGCGATCCTCGTTGACCTCTTCAACCCAGAACGCATCGTCATCGGAGGGCTAGCCATGAGGCTGGGGCAGAGCCTGCTTGAACCCGCACGTCGTGCCATGGAGCGTGAAGCGCTACCGGCCTCCGCGAAGATCTGCCAGATCGTCCCTGCCGCGCTAGGGGAAACCATTGGCGATGTCGCGGCTATCTGCGTAGCCATGGGCTTCACGTCGAGTGCATCAAAGATAGCTTCGAGTAATATCCCCTGACAGAGCCGGAGGCCTTACTCCCGGCGAATGTGAAATAACTGCGCGGAGAGTCCTGATACCGAGGTATTCTCGATTCTTTGTGCAACTTGAATTGTTAGTGCACCCTAAGAGATTTACAGCCTGGCGAGGCTACAGTTTGATGATGATGCCGCGTTTGTAGAGCTCACGCAATGGCACATAGCACACGCCTACAAATAGAACGGAATAGCATAAGGATACGAACGCCGGCGAACCCATCCACTGTGGCAACAGGGCGAAGAGCAGTTGTTGCAGGTTTCTTCCGCTGCGCAGAACGATCGCACCCAATGCGATAGCGAGCACTTCGGAAAATACATAGGCCGACAATGCGTTGGTGCCAAAGACAAGACTGGGCGTGAGGCCGCGACGCCATTGCCACGGGCCATCGATAATCCAATAAAACAAGGCAAACAACATCGCCGTGATGCCGGCGGTAAAGAGCACATACGAACTCGTCCATAGTCGCTTATTGAGAGGAAAGTCATAGGACCAAAGTATTCCGCCAACCAACAGGAACAATCCAACCGCGCCGAGTACCGCTGCTTTGCGCCCCACAGTACGATTTGTCCGCAACCACGCTCCGGCCATCACTCCCAGGAGCGTCGTGCCCACAGCAGGCAGTGTGCTCAACAAACCTTCCGGATCGTAGACGGTGTGATGATACAGGTGCGCCTGCGGTATCAGAAGACGATCCAGCCAGGATGCCATGTTGCCGAAACGATCCAGGATGGGCACGTCCACGCCCGGCATTCCTATCCCCGGAACCCGCATGTGCAGCATGATCCACCAGTAGCCGATCAATGCGCATGCGCACGCCGCAACGCTTGCCCGCACACGGCCAAACAAGAAAACGACGGCCGCCAGCGCATAACAGAGAGCAATGCGCTGCATGACTCCGCAGTAGCGCAGCTCTGCAAGGTGAAAGAATGGCAGCGCATTCAGCAATAACCCAATAACAAAGATCAGCACGGAACGCTTGCCGATCTGCGGCAGATTGGATTGTGGAGAGACGCCTCGATCGAGGCGCGCCCCCAGTGCCAATGCGATCGATACACCCACGATGAACAGAAAGGATGGGAAGACCACATCCGTCACCGTGCATCCATTCCATACCGAATGGCGCAGTTGCGCATAAGAAGCCGCACCGTCACCCGCATTGTTGACCAGAATCATAACGGCCACGGTCAGGCCCCGCAGCACATCGAGCGACTGCAAACGCTGTCCGCTCTGCTGAGGCGTCTGGCGCAGTGGTTGTTCAAGGGTGGAATTCATGAACCCAACCTTCCGGGACAAACATTCGACTTACAATCCACCATACAATCCCGACTGCCACGACGACAGGGATAGATTCAATCCTCGCACACCGGTCGATTGAGAGTTACGCATTCTGAGTGCGAGGTCATCTCTGCTCAGTCACCACTTCTCGAGTCGCTTAATAATTTCCGGTTGGTCCCTTTCCGTTGCCGCAATACACAAGAAGAGACCCTGCGGCTTCATGGCGGCGATGAATGGCTCCAACTCACTCAACTGGAGATCGATCACCACGCCTTTGCCGGCGGCCTGAATCTTCCTGATCACCGGTAACCATTGTCCGATAGCGAGGTCGTCTCCGACTCCCTGCACCCATTGGATCGCGTGAATTTCAGGGATGCCCAAAATCCGATCGAGGTGGCGCAGCATTCCCTTGCCGTCAAGGTGAAAAATGTTATGCGTCGTATGGCGAACTTCTTCCAGGAGAGATGGCAGATAGAATTCGCAAAATGCTCTGTGCGAAATCATTGACGTGAAGTCGCAGCTCGGAATGTGCATCTTTCCGCGCGACGGAATGGCCATCCAAGTGACAGACAGTTGCCCGTGATTTTTCAGAACACTGTCGAAATGATCGAACACGGGCAGGAAGCTTTGTTTGGCCAGCGCCAGCATCTCGTGAACCTTCTCCGGGCTATCCATCAGGTCCAGGCAAAGCTGTTGAGGGCCGCGCCAGTCAGCGACACAGTCGAGGCTACCATGCAGGTCAGTGTATCCGACCATATAATTATCGACAGATTTCTCCAGGGCGACGCTGGTCAGGTGTTCGATTCCGCGGAAGTATTCGTTATCGCGGCTGAACTTCAGGCGTTTCAGGTCATCCCAGTCGTGAATACAATGCCGCATCCAGGAAGTCACTTCGGCGTAATCCAAATCGCCGCCGTGGAAAGCTGCGTACACACTGGGACCGAGGTTTGGCCAGAACACTGGAAAGGTCTCCCCATAGAAGCGGCGACCCTTGATTGATTCAAGGAAATAGTCCACCTGAAACTCGGCATCGAACCATCTCGCCTTGAGATTTGGCCAGGAGCGGCCTTCGAAGGCGGGTAAGTCGGCGTAGTCGGAGTTATGCTGTGAAAAACGTACGGGAGGGCGATCGAGGGGTTCGTGGTTGAACCATGCCTCGATGCGTCGCATGGACTCTTCAAAGTCCGGTTTCCCCTTAATCTCCATCCATCCCCCTCGGGTTACGTAGTGAAGGCCACTCGTTGGGCACTACGCAATCTGCGGGTTAGCGCCGTCGTTCATTCACCGTGCTTATATCTTTGGGTATTCGGTGCAGAGTAAGCGAAACGGCGGTTCGTCTTCCTCAACCTGCGGATACCTGGGCAGCGGCTCTTTGAAATGGTTGTCGGTGTCGTCATTGTTAACGGACGAAACCTCGCCAATCAGTCCATGGCCGTCCACCGCATAGAACGTGTGGTAGAGATAGGGCGTTAACGTGATGGATTCGCCGGCGCCCAGGATGATTGTGCCTCCGGCTTCGACTTGGCGTCGCACCCCGTCGCACGTCACAGAAACCGAGGTCGGCGCGAATTCTCCATCTTTGGCTGAATTATAGAGTTGCACCGCAAGGCGGCCAGTTCCCTTGCCGCCTCTGTTGATGATGTCTTCGGTCTTGCAGGCATGATAGTGAAAAGGTGTGACCTGATCTCGCCGAACAAACATGATTTTTTCCGCGTAGATTTTGCACCCCGTGCCACCGGCTAAAGACCCATTTCGCAGCGTAAACAGTGTCAACCCCAGGGAGTCAAAACGCCCCGAATTGAAATCGGTGACGTCCCATCCCAATCGATTCGCGCGAATCTCTTCGGCTTCACTTCCGCGCTGCCGCCATTCCTCCGCGGTCCAATCAGCGTAGGGCGGCAAGATAAAGCGGTTCTCTGCAAAAAACGTGCTGGCTTCAAGAATGGACTGATTAATGGCGGATCTCTTCACTTGGTTTCCTTCCACATGAATTGTAGAGGGCTCGGCGAGGATTCTCGATGTCAATCTAAGCATGGCTTTGCCGTTTTGCGGCATGAAACGACGGGCAGCCGTTATTAGACAGAAAACGAGGGGCAGAGGCGCGGGAAGGACAAGACGATCTTCTACTCGTCCTCGCCTCCTGACCATTCTCAATCTGTATTCGCTCGTCCTGATTGTCCGATGTGACTCTCAGTTATTGGCCGCCGAAAGCATCCACGCATCATTCGGATAAACTTTATTGACATTTGCCGGTGTCACAAGTTCATGTTGCGTGAAGACTGCCGGGGGCACGCACTTTTTCTCCAGGATTTCCAGGGCGAGCCTGATAAGTTGAGAACCATAGTTTTCTGGAAAATAGGCAACAGTGCCAATCAGCCTGGTGAACGGTCTTCTCAACTCCTGCCTGGCTTCAATACTGGCGGCTTGACCAACAATTGCACATTCTTTTTCGAGGCCGGTTTCGCGAAATGCCTGGAGAACGGCGAGTGCGGTGGAATCGTTCACAGCGCCAACCAGAACCTTTCTTGTCCTGCGCCGCCGAAGGTGCTTTCGTACGATATCGAGGGTCGCGTCAAACTGCCCCCCTTTGGTGTCGTAATGACAAGAAGGGATCTTTCTGCTCTCCGGCATACACTCGTTCAACCCGTCGCATATTCCCGTCAATCGGCTGTTCAAGAGCGGCCCCGCGGCGTCTACTCCTAAATACATCACGAGCTCAGCCTTGCCGCTCCAGGTCTTAAGAGCCCATCGGGCCAGATGGCGTCCAGCGATGCGCCCAGCCTTGTAGTTATCCGCGCCAAAGTAAAACGAGCCAGGGTGGGGGATATCGACCGCAATAAAGGGGATGCCCGCGTCAAGGAACTTGGCGGCAATCTGGGATGCTACGTTTACGTTGATCTGTGAATCGATGACAAGATCGACTTTCTCCGCGACGAATCGTTCTGCATTCTCTAAAGCGACACGCGGGCTGAACTGATTATTCAGAACCACAAGGTCTATTTCCGCGGCGCTCGCGGCGCTCATCAGGCTATCGGTGACAATTCCGGTAAATGGAAGCAAGTTACTCTGGGAGGCATATCCAAGCCGGAATCTTCGTGTGAGAACGGGCTGCAAACGGGACTGATACCCTTGCTTGCCGGCGCGGTCGACGAGCCCGGCCTCCACAAGAGTTTCAAGCAGGCGAAAGACGGTTCCCTTGTCGAGTTTTGTGTTTTCAGCAACGGCTCGCAGAGTCAGCACCTCATGCGAGGATGAAAATGCCTTCAAAATGGCTGCCGCCCGTATCACCGACCTGACCGTATACGACCGCTTGCGTGGCCGGCCTGCTCCTGCAATCCCATTGCTGGACTTCATGGTGCAAAATTCTACAGGAGCGACGCCCATGCCGGCAATCGCCCGAAACCCAAGCTTTTCCTCGAATAGCGCCATTCCAAGGATCATGCGAGGATTTTGAACGCATTTTATCGTATAAAATGAACTCGTTCTCCATTATTTGACCCGAAGTGCACCCGCTTCTTCGGTTATCATGCTCTTTCAAAGCGCCGAATACTGAATATGCTGAGCAAAAAGCCGCGCCTCTGCGCAGAGGCTGGCATGCCTGCGTTTTGCAGGTTTAGTGTTGCTCTATGCGGAGACATGTGCAAAAAACTCTTGACGTAAAGCTCGCTGAATTAAAGAAGGACCCCGCTTCCAGAGCCTTCATCCTGGCGGATGCCAAGGATGCCGACATGGCTTTTGGTATCTCCTCGCCAGGGCGGAACCCCGATGGACGCCTGCGATCGCTGAGCGAGTATCGCGATGAAATGCGGCAAATTGTCTCCCAGGGGCTCGTCGACATCATGCTGATGTCCAGCAGCACCTCAGAGATACTGACGATACAAGAGCGCATCTTTGATTCTTCAGCCGTGACTCCGGCGGTGCGTGCCAACGATACGACGGATATACATATTGTTCGTGGGGCAAGATATCCGGAAGCTCCGTCGCAACCGTTTGCAACAGCTACGCTCGACCACATTCAAGCCGGAAAGAGCCCATGCACCGACGCGGAGCGCAACCTGGGTGCAAATCTGGGGCTCTATTCCGTCACCTTCAACAACGACCCCGACCGCGATCTAAAGACTCTTGAAACTTACAAGGCATTCCGCCTGGAAGCTGAGGAAAAGCATTTCACTCATTTTCTTGAGGTGTTTCATCCCAACGTCCCAGCCAATGTCCACGGCATTGCGCCCGAGAACATCCCACATTTCGTCAACGATCATATTGTGCGGTTGCTGGCAGGAGTACCCTCCGCCGGAAGGCCCCGCTTCCTGAAAATCCCTTATGCTGGCCCTGAATCTCTGGAAGATCTCTGTGCATACGATCCTTCATTGGTTGTAGGTGTGTTGGGCGGTTCGGCAGGAACCGCGCACGATGCATTCAATCTTATCTACGAGGCCAAGAACCATGGAGCTCGCGTAGCGCTGTTCGGCAGAAAGATCAACGCGGCCGAACATCAACTGTCGTTTGTTCAATATCTGCGCCTGGTTGCGGACGATCAACTCCTGCCTGTAGAGGCGGTGAAGGCTTATCATGGGGCGCTTCAGACATTAGGAATATCTCCACGTCTCAGTCTCGATCGAGACTTGGAACTAACTCCCGCAGTTGCAAGTTATGGGAACAGGTAGATCAGCATCAGCCAGGAGATATCTTGTGTTCTGGACATTGAGGCGGCATTGCGATGCATCGATAACCGCCCTGAAACGATCGATGGTGGATAGCACATGGACAAACTGTACGACGTGTTTGGAGCAGGAATTGCGGCAGTGGACGATCTGATCTATGTTTCAGATTTTCCCGCAGTCGATTGCAAGATACCGGTTCACGCCAGCACGCGCCAAGGTGGCGGGCCTGCCTGCACGGCAATGGCCGCAATTGGATCGCTCGGGGGGCGTGCCGCCTACACGGCGCGCTTCGGAGACAACGATCTATCGAAATTCATCGCCGCTGCATTGAAGCATCATGGAGTGGACACCTCTCCGATCCGATACGACCAAGCCGGCGGTCCGTATCACAGCATCATTGTGGTTGATGGCGCGGGGCATCGCAACGTGTTCTATGACCCGGCACTTTATCGAGTAGTTCCCGCGAGCGATCTCCCAGAAGCGCTGATTCAGTCATCAAGGCTGGTTCTTCTCGACCATCTCACCGAGCCCTCTCTTGTCCCAGTCGCAGAGAAGGTTCGCCGCGTGGGAGTGCCGATATTGAGCGACATTGAAGGCCAGTCTGAGTCTGCAATGAGTCTCGCCGCGCTGACGGACTATTTGATTGTTCCGAAAGCCTTCGCTCTTTGGGCGAGCAATGCTCCGGACCCGCGCGATGCCTGCGCGTTTCTCGCCCGCACACCGCGGCAGGCAACAGTTATCACAGATGGCTCCAACGGCTGTTTTTTCAGCACAGAGGCGAACCCGGAGGTGCGGCATTTCCCTGCCTTCGCGGTTGCCGCTGTTGATACCAATGGATGCGGCGACACATTCCACGGAGCGTTCGCGCTCGCAGTTGCGCGCGATCTCGCAATCGAGGAGGCTATTACATTTGCTTCCGCGGCTGCCGCACTCAAGGCGATGGCGGCCGGGGGGCAGCGTAGAGGATGGGACGTACTTCCCACGCTCGATGAGGTGTTTCAATTCCTTCAGGCCGCTGTCACGGGGCCAGACAAATCGTCATTGTTGGCGAAGTTCGACATTCTGAGAAGCCCGTTCAAATAGATAGGATGCGAGATATGCTTGCCCCAGCCCTGTACTCACATCGAGAGCGACCGACGGCGCATCGCCCCGGCCAATTGCATCGAGACCATTGAATCGGCGAACACCAACGATAGAGTAAAGAGCCTTTCGGAGAGATCGAAGTTATGAAGCTGCGGATGCTATTGGAACGGGGTAACGCAAAGTTAGTCATAGTGCTGCTATTGATTCTCGCTGGCAACCAGGGGATCTTGTTCGGCCAACAAACTTCTGACCTGCTGACGCCTCCGCCCGCTGACACTCCGCATCTTAATGGTCCAAAGATCTACGGAGTGCGACCCGGCCATCCATTCCTCTACCGCATTCCCTGCACCGGGGTGAGGCCCATGCGGTTTTCCGCCGATCATCTCCCTGGCACACTCAAACTCGATCGCCGATCTGGCATCATCACCGGCAGCGCTCCGCAACAGGCAGGTGCGTTTGCCGTAACACTGAGAGCATCGAATCGGCTCGGCAAAGACAGCCGTCCATTTCTGATTGAAGTGGGAGACTCGATTGGCCTGACCCCACAAATGGGATGGAACGACTGGTACACATTCTATGACCACATTACGGACCGCGATGTGCGAACAGCCGCGGCCGCATTGATCTCATCAGGCATGGCCGATTTTGGCTACCAGTATGTGGATATCGATGACGACTGGATGAGAAGGCCCGGTTCCAAGGATCCGGATTTGCAGGCGCCTGTGCGCGACGCGCAAGGGAGAATCCTCCCCAACGGCCGCTTCCCGGATATGCGCTCACTGACCGGATACATACACTCACTTGGACTCAAAGCCGGCATTTACACTTCTCCCGGTCCTTTGACCTGCGGACGGTCTGAAGGCTCCTATCGGCACGAGGAGAGCGACGCGCATAGCTTCGCCGATTGGGGCTTTGATCTGCTCAAGTATGATTGGTGCTCCTACAGCCGTGTCGCCACCGGCAAGACGCTGGACGACTTCGAAAAACCGTACAGACAAATGGGCACTCTGCTTCGTGGTCTCGATCGCGACGTCATCTTCAATACCTGCCAGTATGGTTTAGGCGACGTCTGGAAGTGGGGACGCGAAGTCGGTGGGCAATCCTGGCGAACCACTGGCGACGTGGGTTTGGCACAGAATACGACTCTGCCGGGATTCTATGAAGTTGGTTTTGCCAATGCAGCTCTCAGCCAATACGCTGGACCCGGCGGGTGGAACGATCCGGATTACATCCTCATCGGGACCGTCGGTGATCCCACGAACTCAAGAGTCCCTGCCCGCCTTACTTCCCTGACCCACGACGAGCAATACAGCTATATGTCGATGTGGTCTTTAATGGCTTCGCCTCTCATCTTCTCCGGCGACATGAGCAAGCTGGATAACTTCACGCTCAATGTCTTGTGTAACTCTGAAGTAATCGATGTCAATCAGGATTCGTTGGGCAAGCAAGCATTCATAGTACGGAAGACCGCGGACGAATTCATTTTGGAAAAACCGCTTGAAGACGGCTCCGTTGCCGTCGGTCTGTTCAACCTGACCAGCTTGCCTCGGTCCATTTCAGTGGACTGGAAGGAACTTGGATTGAAAGGCCAAACAACGGTGAGGGACCTCTGGCGCCAGCGTGACCTCGGATCGTTTTCCGATTCCTTTTCATCGCAAGTGCCGGGCCATGGGGTCACAATGGTCCGGCTGGCAACCGCACGTGACCATTGAGACTTCTGGCAATAAGAAGAGTTGTAATCGCATATAACCAGATCAGACCAGGACACGAAGGATGCATCGATGAGACGGACACGGCGGGATTTTGTAAGACTTGCAGCAGGAGCGGTCGCGGCGGTCGAAACCCTGCCTCGGCTTGGAGCCCAAACCGGAGATACCGCTGAGGCCTCTGCACCCACATTCGAATACCGTTCTCGATTCCTCCATGTAAAGATGCCCACCGATCAGCCGAACATTGCCGAACTCTCGGTCGATTCTCTCGGGCAAAGCCATCTGAACGGCAATGTCATGCTGCCCCGGCCGCCTGGGAGCCAAACTTACCGAGCCTCTTGCACCGCCTCAACAATTGAATACCATTTCCCGGGGGAAATGAGCGATCCGGCATGGAGCTTTAACTTCAGCGAGTCAGGCATCGTCATCCGCTCAACATATTCTCCAGGCGACCGGTACGAACCTCTGGTTCTCAACTTTGACCCCTTCATCAGCCATGCCACCTTACTTGGCCTTGTTGATGACGAAGGGGCGATTTCCCTCCCCGCGCTTCTGCATTTTCCCGTGCGCGGCACGTTTCGCATCACCACGAGTGCGCCGAATGTCGGCCTCGGTTACGATGCGTCCCGCCGCACGGAAGATTTCGTCCGCGTCAGCTTTCCACCCGCAACCTGGCGACAGCCGAAGATTGAATATCGACTCGACGTAACTTGCGTCTACCCTCACCTCGCAAACATTGACGACAATCCGAAATACGATGGCTACCGGCGCGACTTTCTGAGTATGTTCCAGCTCAATCCGCGACGCCGCGCGCTGGCGAATAACTCCGCCAGCGACGCTTGTGCCATGACGGTTTTCGAATACGCAATGATGGCGGTTCCTCTGCCGCCGATTGCCGAAGGTCTGAGCGCGCTTGATCTCATCCGGCAGACTCTGGACCGATATATCGGCGGCATGTCAGCCTATGGGCTTAAGGAATACAAGAACACGCCGCCCTTAACCTGCGACTTCCTCGACAGCTACCCATCACTTGTCCTGGCCACAATTATCTACGCGCAAGCAAGTCACGATGAGGCGTGGATTAAGCGAAATTATTCTGTGATCAAGAGCTGGGCCGACAAGATGATTGAGGCCGACGTGGATGGCGACGGGTTGTTGGAATACTCCTTGAGCGGAAACTCCGGTTCATGGCCAGACAAGTATTTGGTGCGACCCTCCAACTGGTGGGATACGATCGGCTTTGGGCACAAGGACGCGTACGCGAACGCGCTTGCCTGCAAAGCATTCGAGGGCATGGCAGTACTCGCCGCAGGGTTGGGTAATTCCGGCGATGCGGCCCGTTATAAAACCCGCGCGGACAAGCTGCGGGCAATTTACTACAGCACCTTTTTCAATCCAGCGACCGGTGTCCTGGCGGGATGGAAAAGCGCGGACGGCAAGCTGCACGACTACTATTTCCTGTTTGTCAGCGGCGTCGCCGTGACTTATGGACTTATAACTCGCGAGCAGGCGAACCCGATATGGGACCAGCTACTGGCGAAGATAAAGGAAGTTGGGTATAACCGCTTCGACCTGGGACTTCCAGGCAACCTGATCCCGATTCGACGCGAAGATTATGTGATCGCGGAAAAGAGATGGGGTGGACCGCAGAAAGCGGATGGCTCCGACGCTTTTCAGATTTACGAGAATGGCGGCGCGTCGGCATGTTTTGCTTACTTCACAATTCGCGCACTCCAGATTCTAGGGCGGGACGACGAGGCCAATGCAATTCTTCAACCTATCCTGAAGGGCTTCACAGATGGTCACTTTCAGGGAATCGGTCCGAATGAAACCACCTACGATTGGACCGACTGGAATGGCGCCCCTCATGGCTATGAAGGACTGCTGGTGGACAACTATCTTGCACTGCTCGCAGCTATCCCACCTCGCGGACAAAACCAATGATCCTGGCACATTCCTACGAGGGAGCATGAGGAGACGTGGCGTGGATTCAACCTCGTCGTTCTTCGGCCCGATTTAGTAGCAATCGGAGGAACGGCGCGTTGTTTTTAAGTACTCTTGAAAGGAACGGCCTATGACCTGGAATCGAAGAGACTTTATGCAGGCTGCCGCAATGACGGCGATAGCTGGCCGCACGGCCGCGATGCACGCTTTGGCGGACGGAGCCGACCGGATGCGCTGGTTTCGCGAAGCAAAGTTCGGCATGTTCATACACTGGGGCCCGTACTCAGTCGCAGGGGTTGAAGCTTCCTGGCCTATTCTTCGCCCCAAGGGCGAGATCACAGAAGCCGAATACCGGGCCTTGCCGCAGCGTTTCAATCCCGTCAACTTCGATCCTCATGCTTGGGTCGCACTTGCAAAGTCCGCCGGCCAGCGCTACATGGTCTTCACCACCAAACACCATGACGGCTTCTGCATGTTCGACTCCCTCTACACTAGTTACAAGATCACACGCACGCCGTATGGCAAGGACATTACGCGGCAGTTAGCCGACGCCTGCCACACGGATGGTATGCCGATCGGCTTTTACTATTCGCCGCCAGACATGAATCACCCGGCGTTTCGCGACACCTCCAAACTTGCCGCCGTCAACTATCACGGAGAGCCGGAGCGCCCGGAATGGCCGCTTTATCTGGACTACATGGGCCTGCAACTGGATGAGTTGCTCACTCGTTACGGTTCGGTGGCAGAGATGTGGTTCGACTCGGTCGAAGTGAAAGTGCAGGACCAATACGACGGCCAGCGCTTCATCGATCAGGTCCACCACCTGCAACCTGCCACGCTGGTCAACAACCGACTCAACATCTTCGCCGACTTCAGCACTCCCGAACAGTTCATACCCAAGTCGATTCCGGTGAAGGGCGTGCGCATGGACAGTCAGGACCGGACCTCGGCAGACAAAATGAGCGGCGCTGTTCCCAAGCCGGAAGACTTCGAACCTTGGGAGGCGTGCATGACCATCAACAATTCGTGGGCGTACAAACCCAAGGACCGCAACTTCAAGTCGACCGATACGCTGATTCGCTCGCTGATTGAAATCATCAGTCGCGGCGGCAACTTGCTGCTGGACGTGGGCCCGCAGCCGGACGGCCAAATCCAACCTGAGTTCGTCGAACGCCTGAACGCGATCGGCGAATGGACGACACTGAATTCGTCTGCGATCTACGGCAGCACATATGGACCCATCCAAAACCAGGATCCTTACCGCACCACCGCACGCGGCGCAAGCGTGTTTGTGTTTGTGATGGACCCGAGCGCAACCGAAGTAACAGTTAGTTCGATCAATCGCCCGGTGCATCAGGTGAGACTGGTTGCTACTGGCAAACCTATCAATTTTCATTCAAACGGCAATGGAATAAGGGTTCCAGTGGACAAGACGTTTTGGGCGCAAGGAATCCCCGTGTTGGAGCTGCGTTAGCGCGCAAATAGGCCTTATGACAATGGCGACATGTGATGACAAAGAATCCCGGCGGAATCGGAGATCGGCAATGGCAATCGCGAGACAGACTCTAGTTAGCAGAAGAGAATTGATTCGGACTGGAGCGCTGTTGGCGTCGGGCTGTGCTTTCCTGCCTTGCGGGTTCGCAGGAGCTTCAGAAGAGCAGGACACGTCCAGCGCCGCCAATGCTGGCCAGTCCTGGCCGATCGGCAACGATCGGATTAGAAGAGTTATAGCCTTCCAACCAAAGATAGGACTTTTCACGGAGCAATTCTTCGACCTCTCGACGCAGACTGACTTCACTTATATAGGTAAGAACCCCGTGGGCATCGGTCAGGAGTTTTCATTTCTGTGCGACGGCCACAAATGCGCTGGAACCGATGCAACATTCGACTTGTTGGGCGCTGATGAGGGCCCTCTGTCCAACGGCAAGTCACTCACCGTGAAGCTGCGCCACAATGAGCTTGCTCTTGAAGTTTCCGTTGTTTACATCTGCTATAACGGCCACCCCGCGATCCGCAAACACCTCGTACTGCACAATACCAGCGCGCTCGCACAGCGCATTTCGCACCTTAACATAGAGTCCATCAATGTCGCTCTCGGACCGGCGAATGAGACGACTCTTCTAACGCAATACGGCACAGTTCCGCGCGAGACGTTTTACACCGGGCGATCGGAGGATGCGGGGTTGCTGATTGCCAATGGATTAACCGGCGACGGCATCGCCGTCCTCAGCGAAGTCCCTGGATATATGAAGCGCACCGAAATCGATGGCTTTTACAGAACGGACCATGCGCGGATCGGGGTTCTGTACGACACGGATCTGATGCCCTTTGAGCGCGTGATCGCCCCCGGCGAAGCATTCACCACGGCCGGCGTTTCTCTGGTGGCGTTTCGCAAAGAGGATGGCTACAACGATCCGCATTGGCTGCTTCCCTCGTATACGGCGCAGATTCTGGAGCGACACGTGGACCTGCAAGGACCGCCGTGGAACTACAACACGTGGGAGCCGTTCCATCGAAAAATCACTGGCTCCATCGCGCTTGAGTTGATCGAAGCCGCGGGCGCGATAGGCATGGAGATCTTCACTATCGACGATGGATGGCAGAAGGAGTACGGCGATAATGCGGTAGATCCAATCGCATTTCCAGAAGGATTGAAGCCCATCCTCGATGCCGTGGAAGCCAACGGGATGAGACTCGGCCTGTGGTTTCCACTCGCGGCCATTGGAACTTCGACCGATGTCTATCGTGACCATCGGGAATGGGTAGCGCTCGATCAGGAAGGCAAGCCCAAGATCACAGTGACGGCTGCCGGCCCGAAGGCCGTGATGTGCATGGCCTCCGCATTTCGAGAAACCGCGGCTGCCCGCGTCATCGATGCCATCGAACGATTCCGGCTAGCCTATGTGAAGCTCGATCTGACAACGATCTTCAACGCCTACGGGGAGGCTCCGGGTTGCTGGGCCAAGGGGCACGATCATAGCAACTGGTCAGAATCGCTCGGCCGCATTTACGAAGGGATTTCGTTTGTCACGCGCGCGGTTTATGAGAAGCATCCGGAGGTGCTGATCGATCTGACCTTCGAACTCTGGGGCCAGAAGCACATTATCGATGCGGGCCTGCTGGCGGCAGGAGATCTTGATTGGATGAGCAACGTTGACGACTCGCAGCCGAACTCCGCAGGCCCCCTGCAAGTGCGGCAGTTACTTTATCAACGTGCGGCCACAATGCCTGCCGAGTGTATGTTGATCGGAAACCTGCGTGCGGACCTGCCGGCGATTCAGGAGACCTTTGCCACGGCCATCGGGTCTGCGCCTGTGCTGCTTGGCGACCTTCGCAGGTTGAGCCAGATCGACCGGCAGTGGTACCGCGAAAAGATTAGCTGGTTTAAGAAGCTGAGAAGAACCACGAAGATCAGCGAGAGCTTCTTCCCGCTCGGAAGTTGGTTGCAGACCACACCGGCTGCTTGGGACGGCTATGCGCGGCTCGCGCGCTGCGGAAGCGGCGTGATTGCACTCTTCCGCAACAAGTGGAAGGGAACGGTTGCCGATGTGCAGTTACCCTTGATGCCAGCCGGGCGGTACAAGATTCGTTCAGTGATTACAGACAAGGATCTAGGCATCTTTGAAAAGTCCGATTGGGTGCGCGGCATTTCGATTTCGTTTGCGAACGCGCAGAGCGTCGAGGTCCTCGAAGTCACCGCACTCAAAGAGTAATTGGAACCTGACGCAAAGAACCTCGGGCTCCGCCGTTTATTTTTCCTCTGGCGATGAACGCCGGTATCGCGTCTCCCCCCACTGTTCCCGATTTCAGCCAGCGAAACGAGTCTGCGCCCAGAGTATCCGAGGCTCGAAAGCCCTGGATTTCAATGGCCCTGACGGAGTCGGAGGCGCTTTGCATTTTACGTGGCAAAATGCGCGGCAACCGCCAATTCCCTGCTTGCAATCGACATCTCTGAGCGTACTCTTTCTTTGGTGAATAATGCCCGCCTGGCCTTCTTGAGTTAGAGAGAGGCGCGGCTCCAATTCAGTCTTGCGAGGAAAGTACATGCTGGTCGACGCGGTGGAATTGACGATGTCTTATGCGGAGCGCCTCGAGGTACTTCGCGCTGCCAAGAGTGCTCAGACCACTGAGAAACAGGCTGTGCGCGGATCGATGGACTATGACGACCACGGCATCGTCTTGCCTCCAGCAGGCGTTCGGGAAGTGGTGCATAGCATGAGCGGCTCGGGCATTTCCATCACCGACGTGATCATGAATACTTTTAAGCCGACTCCGAGCGATGACAGCGGCGAGTTCTTTGGCCCGCGGGCCTGCGGCGAAAATTTTCGCCAATTGTTGGAGATGCATCCCACTTATATCGAACCGGAGTCGTCGCTCGCCGGCGGGTACATGGTTAACTTCATGTCCTATCGCAAGCTGGGTTGGAAGCCCGACCTGGACTGCTCTGCCTTGTTGGCGCGGCATGAGAGATACCATACGGTTCCTGCCGTGGGAGCGTGCCAACACATGTGCCAGGACCTGAGCATTGGCCTGCGCCTCGGTTGGGGCGGCCTGTTGCGCAAGATTGAAGAGAACCGCCTCAGGAACCCGGGTTCTGACGATTTCTATGCCGGTCTGCAACATGTCGTTCTTGGAATGCAGAACTGGATATCGCGTCACGCCGAAGCCGCTCGCGAGATGGCCGAGACGCGACCGGATCTGCGCAAGAACTTGCTTGAGATGAGCTCGATCAATAAGCGCCTCGTCTGCGAGCCGCCACAGACCTTCCGCGAAGCTTGCCAGTGGATTCTCTGGTATCAGTTGGCAGCCCGCATGTACAACGGAAGCGGCTCGCTTGGCAAGCTGGATGTTCTGCTACAGCCGTTCTACGACGCGGATACAAAATCAGAAACACTAACCGATGAAGAAGCCGCCTTCCATATTGCATGCCTTCTGCTGCGCGACACCGGCTACATCCAACTGGGCGGACCCGATTCCACAGGG
>Ga0302197_10000773_pt1 | contig 32010 bp, 23 predicted proteins | sample II_Bog_N2_1_FD_193526 | JGI IMG/M metagenome (GOLD analysis project Ga0302197, IMG submission 193526) | Peat permafrost microbial communities from Stordalen Mire near Abisko, Sweden - II_Bog_N2_1 | ecosystem: Environmental > Terrestrial > Soil > Wetlands > Peat | place: Sweden: Abisko... | reverse complement strand
AGATCTGTTGATTATAATCGCCTGCTGTTAAAGGGGGGCTATGTAACCTATACTGATGTATTGACATCTGAACAAGGATATTTATCGGCCCAGTTAAGTAGCGTGAGCGATAAACTACAGCAGTTATCGTCAATAGTAACACTTTACCAAAGCCTAGGCGGCGGTTGGAAATAAACAACCAGTCGCTTTATAATAAATAGGGTTTAAATGATTCTGTAAATTGTCTTTCTCGGTTTATCCAAAGGCAAACAAAGGTTACAAGGACAATTATTTTTTTGAATAAATTACACTTTTAAGGTTAAGCGAAGTGTAAGACAATTTTTGAATCATGAATCGGACAGAGGTACGGCTGGCTTAGATCAAAATCAGAAGATTACGCCGGTATTGGTGCCGATATTTCTTTTCCTGTATTCAGTGGGTGACATACCCATCAACCGGTTAAACATCCGTGAAAAATAATATTGGTCGTCTATACCTATTGTATGAGCAATTTCTTTAACAGGCATGGGCGTAAACGACAGGTATTGGCAGGCCTTTTGTATTTTCAGGTGGTTAAAATATTCAATGGGAGAGTATCCAGTATGCTTTCTGAAGATAGTTGAAAAATGAGTAACAGACAGATTTACATAAGCGGCCAGTTCATTTAAAGTAACGATCGAGTTGATCTTAGTATGCATCAAATCAATCGTTTTACTGGCCATATCAGATTTTTCCTGGGTTTCCGCCTGGTTAAATTTTTCTTCATAAATCAGGGATGACAAAAAGTGATAAAAAATCATATTGACATATCTTAAGGTATCATCACTATAGCCATTCTCCAAATTCAGGTAGATCTCGTCAAATAATTTGATGCGGTCCTCACTGAAAGCCAGCTGCGGCTTATAATTGTCTGAGTTTTTCATGATCAGGTTAGCCACAAACCCGGCCGTTTCGCCTTTAAAGTGTATCCAGTAAATTGTCCATGGGTTTTTCTCATCGGCGCTATACCTGTGAGGGGTATTGGCGGGGATAGCGATAAACTGGGACGGTGAAAGTGTAATCCTCTTTTTATTTATTTCTATCCAGCCATAGCCTTCCAGGCAATAAATTATGATATGTTGGCTGATCCCGTTGGAACGCTCGGCATAATGAAATAAAGCTTTGGGATAATATCCGATATCTGTTATATAGATTTGTCGTGTAACCGGATCTTTAATGAGAAAATCTGATATGATTTTTTTGGGAATAACAATTAGCTTTTGTCCCTCAAAACCTTGTCGTTTCCGTACTGATTTATCTTTCATCAATCAATTAATGAATAATTTTTTAAAAGTGTATAAAAATCCATCAATATCATAAAATTAGGCATTTTAATTATTCATGTTATAGTAGATGTTTGTTAAATAAACCAATTATATTTTTTAAAATGCAATTTTCAGGTATTAGGAAGACAATAAATTGGCATTGTTAAAATTACTAACAAAATGGAGCTCCTGTTCGTGATTTTATTTATAACAACTTTTTGTCCATCCTTAACCCTATTAATGAACCAATTTAAACCCCAAAAAAGAATGAGAAAATTATTACTAATCATTATCTTGTTTGCCGGTGCCACCTTTCAAGCTGTCGCGCAGGAAAAACAAGTAAGTGGAATTGTGGAGGACGCCAACACCGGGCAAACCCTTCCTTTAGCCACTATAAACATTGTTCCGGTTACCGGAGCTCCCAAAAAAATGCTAACCAGCGATAAGGGCACGTTTACGATAACTGTCGCATCTGGAACTGTTTTGGAAGCCAGTTATGTTGGTTACAAAACGATGAAGCTCGTTGTTGGTGATTCCACTAAAATTAAGTTTTTGTTGCAAGTCAACAAAAACGACCTTTCAGAAGTAGTGGTTATTGGCTACGGAACGGAAAAGCGTAAGGACTTGACCAGTTCTGTTTCAACGATTTCAGCAAAAGAGATAAGCGAAGCGCCTTCTACAAACCTCGCTACCGCGTTGGCATCACGTGCGCCCGGGCTTGAAGTGCATAGTACCAGTACGCAGCCGGGCGCAAGCGCGACAGTGAATGTGCGCGGACTCAATTCTATAACCCAATTAGAAGGGCCATTATATATTGTGGATGGGGTAGCATTGGTAGGAGATATACGCAATATAAATCCTAACGATATCGAATCGGTAGAAGTGCTTAAAGATGCCGCAGCAGCAGGTATTTATGGTTCGCGGGCAGCGGAAGGCGTGATATTGATCACTACTAAAAAGCCTAAGGTAGGCGCGACAAGCATCAACTTTGATATGTACACAGGAATCCAGGTGAATAACCCAGCTTATCAAATGTTGGATGCGCGTGACTTTGCGACACTTAGACGCTCAGCTTTCCAGGACGCAGATCCAGGGACATTTGGTGCCGCCGGAACTGATACAGCTGACCGTAAGATGTTTAATTCCTATGAATTACAAAGCATTGCCAACGGATACACCAGCTACAACTGGCAAAAAGCGATTATGCATAACGATGCCCCGACCGAGAACTATACACTGTCGGTAGCCAATGGTACCGGCTCTAACCGGGTTTATTTTAGCGGCCAATATCAGGATCAGGAGGGTATACTGATTAACAGTGGATATAAAAAATATTCGGCTTTTTTCAGCGATGAAACCGCCATTCGGTCTTTCCTTAAATTAGGGGTTAACCTGAATTATACACATGATATTACCAAAAATCCGCTGCAGAATGAATACCAGGAATCTCTTACCGAAAGTCCATTACAGCCTATTTACGATGCCAGCGGGCAACCCTTGGTTGTAATCGATAGCTCAACTGGTACTCCTACAATTTTTAACCCGGTAACGCTGGCTTTGGATGCGATAGATCAGCAGACCACCAATCGTACCAACGCTAATCTTTATCTTGAATTTACGCCTGTCAAAAACCTAATGCTGCGCTCAAGCATCGGTGCTGATGTTTACCAGGCAGAAGAAGACAAATATTATCCCCGAAATACTGGCCCTGGTTATATGCCAACTGACGGATTCGGCGAAATATATAACACCCGTTCTACAGACGTTTTATGGGAAAATACTGCCACTTATAACTTAGTTGCAGGTGACAATGAGGTAAACCTGCTAGGCGGTTTTACTTTTGAAAAACACGAGGATTTTGCCACTGATATGCAGGGAGAGCAATTTCCTACCGACCTGCTTTCCTATAAAAACATTGGTAGCGCCGGTGAAAAAATTCAGGATAATAGCAATTATTATGGGTGGGCAGTGCGTTCGTTATTTGCAAGGGCTGTTTATAAATTTAAAGGCCGTTATATTCTTAACGCTACGATACGCCAGGATGGATCGAGCCGTTTTGGCCCAAATAATAAATTTGGCGTCTTCCCGACAGTTAGCGGTGCATGGCGGGTTATTGACGAGCCATGGATTCCATTCAATGTGAAAACCTGGCTCAGTGATTTTAAATTGCGCGTAAGTTATGGACTGGTAGGCAATCAGAACCTGCCATATGATGCTATCTATACACGCTATGACCCATCAACTTATCCGTTCAGTGGATCGTCAGTAACTAGCGGCTATGCGGTTGCAGGGACTAATGGTGTTTATGGTAACAACTCACTGCAGTGGGAGGTACAGCATCAATTTAATGCCGGTACGGATATCGCCGTTCTGAACAATAGAATTCAGTTGTCACTGGATGTGTATAACAAAAACATCAGCAGCTTACTATTGCCGCTACCGCTTGAGCCTTCCTCCGGTTTTCAGACCGAATACGTAAACGTTGCCGCAATGAATACCAAAGGTATTGATGTTGCCATAAAGGCGACCCCTATTCTAACCAAGAACTTTACCTGGCAAACTTCTATCAACTGGTCGAAATATAAGAGTATGGTCACCAAGCTGTTCCCGGGAAGGGATTCGCTGAACCTTACACTGCGTGTTGGTTTACCGCCAAGCGGAACCTATGTGAATTATATATACAATGGGCTATACCAGGCTGGCGACAATTTCGCGCTTGATCCGAACGGCAAACCAGGCGACATTAAGATCAAAGATGTTAACGGCGATGGCAAGATCACGCCTGAAGATGAAGAGGTAGTAGGTTCAAGTATTCCAAAAGGTTATGGCAGTTTCTGGAACTATTTTAGGTACAAAAGCGTGTCGTTAACCATTTATAGTACTTATGAATATGGCCAGCAACTGAACAACCTGACTTATACTGATCTCACTTATTATAATTCTATTTATGGTAACGCCAGCAATGTGACCACAGCGGGCGGTAACTACTGGACACCTACTAATACCAATACCAATATTCCAAGGCCAAATGCATTCGGTACGTCGCTGAAAACATTGCCTGGCGGAATTAGTCAGGGATCCAGCTACTCCATACAAAATGCAAGCTATTTCAAAATACAGCATATCACGCTGGGTTATGATTTTGCTAGTGCTTTACTTAATAAAATAAAAGTTCATAGTCTGAATGTCTATGCTCAGGTACTCAATCCGTTCCTGTTCACTGGTTACAAAGGCGTTGATCCGGATGTCGCAGGAGCCGATGCCGCGAATGAGGTGTATCCACGGTACCGTACATTCCTGCTGGGAGCAAGATTAGGACTATAACATTAAAACTTTTTGAGATGAAAAATATTAAACAACATTTAAATAAATTCTGGCTTTTGGGTCTGGCAGTTATATTGCTGCAGGGCTTCAGCAGCTGCCGTAAAGAGTTAAATTACACACCTGAAGTATTTGTTTCAGCACCTAGTGTTTATAAAGATGAGCCGGGCGCGATTGCAGGTGTAACAGGTATCTATCAACAATTACAAAATCTGAAGAAGTCGGACTATGATTTGATCGGTGTTATCGGTACAGATGAAGCCCGCTGCTGTTACCAGGCACAAGGCTATGGTTCTTATTGGGCTGGTGTAGTGGGTATGGATGTTTATGATATTACCTTTAACAGCCAAAATCAGGACATTACAGGATTTTGGGCAGGCTGTTACCAGGGTATTGCCAACGCCAATGCCGCCATATTATATATTCCAAAGATTCAAGGCTTTGCCGAGCCTACCGTACAGACCCGGTTGGAAGGAGAGGCTCACTTTATGCGTGCGCTATATTATTTTTACCTGGTGCAAATGTATGGCGACGTACCAATGCCATTGGAAAATACCTCGTTTGCAAACGGACTTCCACGCGTTCCGCAGCAACAGGTATATGCCCAGATTGAAGCTGACTTAAAATTTGCTATCGCAAATTGCTGGACAAAAAACAAGCTATCCGCTAATGACATTGGTCGTGCAAGTGTAGAAGCAGCAAAAGGACTATTAGGAAAAGTATACCTTACTCTTCATGATTATACGGATGCGAAAACAACTTTTGAGGATCTGATCAACAATAATAATATCAGTCTGCTGGGTAACTACGCGCAACTTTTCGATGGTCAGCACGAAAATAACGCTGAATCGCTATTCGAGATCCAATATTCTACAGATAACACCAATGATACTCAGGGATTACAAAACCTTTACGGTTCTTATGCCGGGCCGCCGATACCTTTTGAATCGTATAATGTACACACGCCTGGCTATGGTGGTACCATAGTTTGCACTACAGCACGCTATGCTGATTCTTTATTTAACAAGTCAAAAGATACACGTTACCTTGCTTCCATTAATCATGATCGTTATGATGGTAATGGCAACACTATGAGCTGGTGGGTAGATCCAGGTTTACCTACAGTAAAGAAATACGACATTACTTCCAGTGACATCGACGTATACCATTCCGGTAAAAATCTGTATTATCTTAGGTCGGCAGATGTTTTCCTGATGTATGCTGAAACACTCAATGAACTAGGACAGCCTCAGGCGGCATTGGCACCGTTAAATAAAGTCCGTGAACGCGGGTTTGGCGGAAGTACCGCATTCGACGTAACAACAACGGATCAGGCAGCCTTACGTGATACAATAATGGACGAACGCAGCCGTGAACTGGGTGCTGAAGGCTGGCGCTGGTTTGACCTGAAACGTACTGGTACATTGGTAGCGCGCGTTAAACGTTATGATGATCCGCAACGTGATTTCGAGAAAAAGAACGGATCAACTAATGATCCGCATCCTGCGCAAAATGTAACTGCAAAAAATGAATTGTTTCCTATTCCCCTTTCAGAGCTGCAGAATAATCCTGCGTTGGGGTTAAAAAGCCAGAATCCAGGATATTAGAAATGAGAAAAAAAGCATCAATACCGATTCTATTCTTATTTAGCTTGCTTGCTGTATCCTTAAATGCCAAAGCGCAGCAGGTTACTAACTACAAAGATAGCCTGGTTGTAAAGGATCAGGAAAAGTCGGTGTGCGTTAATTTAATAACGGGTTATGTGTGTTATCATTTTAGCAATGGAGTTGTTATAAACAACTCCATTGCCTATGTAAATGATATAACTTCCGGTTACCTGTCAACAACTGAATGTAAAATACATCAGGCTGCCACAGATACCTTTACCAACAGCGCCGGCAAGGGCATAAGATTGGTTATCAAACATTCAGGTAATGATAAAGGGATTGCGCTAATTCAGCAAATCTACTGCTATAACGATCATTCCTATATGCTGATCAACCTGACCGCGATAAAGGATGGCCGAAACTCCAATATTGAAACACGTGACATTTGCGCGCTGGCGGTTTTGCCACAACAGCATGGTACCTTATCACAACCCGGAACCGAGCCCCGGCTTTTGGATGTACCTTTTGATAATGATGATTGGGTGAATGTATTGGAGAGGAAATGGAATGATAAACAACACTCTTTTTCGGGTATTAGTTATGAATACTCATCGGTTTACGATAATAACACCTTGTCCGGTCTGGTTATGGGAAGTTTGTCTCATGATTTTTGGAAAACGGGTATTGTGTACCGCTTATCATCTCAAACAGGTGTAGTTGATTCACTCAAAATTTATGATGGTGCAGCTACCGAAGATGATCCTCAACTTCAGCCTGCGTATGGTGGACGAGACGGGACGCATGACCATGCACCGCACGGTACCATGACTGGCGAAACAGTAAGTTCTTCCATTATTTATCTGTGTGGATCAGATGTCAGAAAGGCTTTCGTTGATTATGGCAATGCAAACGTGATTTTTAACGGTAGGCAAATCTGGAAAGGTGACGCGCCTGTTTATTGGAACAGCTTTGGGGTAGAGGGGGTTTTGGGCTATGAACATGTGATGATGCCCAAGGATATTTTAAAAATCACTGATTTTTTACAGACCCTGCCAAATTTTAACGCGCATGCAAAGCCGGTGCTGAGCATCGATTCTTACGATCAGTCAGTTTACACGACTGATCTTTTGGCTTCATTAGGCAGATACGCCCAGAAAAAAAACATGCAAATAGGGTTTTATTTTATCCCTTTTGCGATGTGGACTTGGAGAAATTCATTCGATAACAAAATTGCAGGTTCCGATTATACTTTGGCCGATGTAGTATTGCGGGATAAAAACAACCAGCCAATAGCTTATAAGGACGGTGACTGGGGCGCTTATGCAATGGATCCGACCCATCCGGCGGTACGATTATATGTAATTAATCAACTGAAAAAAGCGAAAACCATAGGGGCTAAATTTATCAAAATAGATTTTTTAACTGCCGGGGCGTTAGAATCCACTACAAGATATAATCCGCAGATTCGTTCCGGTTTGCAGGCCTACAACTATGGAATGAAAATGCTCAGAGCTTTGGTCGATTCGGTTATGGGGCCTGATGTTTTCATTACGCAGGCTATTTCGCCCATGTTTCCTAGTCAATACGCTCATACCCGGTTTATTTCTACCGACGTTTATTCCCATTTGAGAGATGATGAGCCCGGCTTTCCAAATTACGGTAGTACCGAGGCTTCTTTAGCTACCGGTTCACATGCCTGGTGGGTGCAGGGTACATTATGGCCTTATACTAACATGGATGTGAGTATAATGAAAAACTTTCAGAAGAACCATGATCTTAGTGAAACAGAGGTGAAGGTAAGATTATACGCGATGATGTCAATGGGTAGCATTTTGGGTGATGGATCAGACTTCAGGAGCTCGTTGGCGATGGAACGTGCTAAAAAGTTCCTCGACAATAAAAACCTCTGCGACTTTTTTAGTTCGCCCAAAGCTTTTACACCACTTCAGTTCGCTGATGGCGAAACGCTCGATCAGCAAATGGCCTTCTACCTGCCTGGGAAGGAAACACTTTTATCACTATTTAATTTCGACAGGCAAAAGATATTCAGCCGGAAGTGGCACAGGAGCGACCTTAATCTTGATAACACTACTTACTTGATTAAAGATTTTTTAACAGATGCGCCTATGGGCAAAATCGAAAAGGGTCAGGAAACATTCTCACTGGATGTCGCCTCCGGTGACGCCTTGATGGTGAAACTAATACCACAAAATTAAGCAATACAAAATAACAAAACAAATATTTTTATGGAAGTGCAGGCCTGGACAGAGCAAGTTATTATTCCCACATATGAAACCGGCAAGCCCGAGAAAAACCCTATGTTTTTGGAGAAACGGGTTTATCAGGGCAGTAGTGGTGTCGTATATCCGCACCCGGTGATCGAAAAAATTGAGGATGAAAAAAAGGACAAGGCTTATACAGCTGTGTTTATTGAAAATGAGTACCTGAAAATAATGATATTGCCTGAACTTGGTGGGCGGATACAAAGGGCTTACGACAAAGTTAAACAACGAGATTTTGTTTATTATAACCAGGTTATAAAACCCGCGCTTGTAGGCCTTGCCGGTCCTTGGATATCCGGTGGGATCGAATTTAACTGGCCGCAACACCATCGTCCGAGCACATTTTCACCAGTAGACTATACTATAAAAGAAAATTCAGACGGTAGCAAAACCGTTTGGGTTAATGAGACGGAGATTATGTTTCGTACTAAAGGGATGGCCGGTTTTACTTTATACCCCGGTAAGGCTTATCTGGAGATCAGTGGAAAGCTTTTTAATCCTACGCCTTTTCCGCAAACATTTTTATGGTGGGCAAATCCTGCGGTTAAAGTAAACGAACATTATCAGTCGATATTTCCGCCCGACGTTTACGCCGTTTTCGATCATGGGAAAAGAGATGTTTCGGATTTTCCCATCGCCACAGGTACCTACTATAAAGTAAACTATGCGCCGGGGACGGATATTTCCCGTTATGAGAACATACCTGTGCCTACCTCATACATGGCCATTCAATCCAAATATGATTTTATGGGTTATTATGAACACGATACCCGGGCAGGGATGCTGCATGTAGCAGATCACCATTTTTCGCCAGGTAAAAAGCAATGGACATGGGGAAATGGTGATTTTGGTTTTGCCTGGGATAGAAACCTTACAGATGAGGACGGGCCTTACATTGAATTGATGACCGGTGTGTTTACGGATAACCAACCTGACTTTTCATGGCTGCTGCCTAACGAGGGTAAAACTTTTGAACAATATTTTATGCCTTACGCTGAGATCGGAGCTGTAAAAAACGCTACTAAAGAAGCAATGGTTAATTTAGAACGTGACGGCGAGCAAATAAGTGTAAAGGTATATACTACGGGGGTTTATAAAAATGCTATAATCCGCGTTCTTGAGGATGAAAAAACATTCAAAATTATCACCGTTGATCTTGCGCCGGATCAAACCTTTGAACAGAAGTTCGCAGTTGAAACAGGCATGGGGCACGTTTTTAGTGTGATAGTTGAAGACAGTGAAAGCAATGAATTGGTATCCTATCGCCCTGAGCCATTAAAAGAAAATGTGTTGCCTGACCCTGCAACACCGGCGAAATCTCCCGAAGAAATTGAGCATCTGGAAGACCTTTATCTCAATGGGCTTCATTTGGAACAATATCGCCACGCAACTTATAACCCAATGGATTATTATCAGGAAGGGTTGCGTAGAAACCCCGGCGATATTAGATGCAATAATGCAATAGGGCTGCTTTTATTGAGAAGGGGACAGTTTAAACAGGCTGAACCTTTCTTCAGGGCCGCCATAAAAACCAGTACGCAAAGAAACCCTAATCCTTATGATGGCGAGCCCTATTTCAATCTGGGATTAAGCCTCAATTTTCAGGGACAAACCACGGCGGCTTATGATGCATTTTATAAAGCGACTTGGAACGACGCGCTACAGCATAGCGCATTTTTAGAACTTGCAAGGATCTCTGCGAAGCAGCATAATTATACGCTTGCCCTGTCATTAATAAAGAAATCGCTGATCAGGAATTACCACAGCCCGGCAGCCAGGCACCTGAATGTCGCAATACTTAGAAAAAGCAATAAACTGGGGGAAGCATTGGTGTTATCGCTGGAATCTCAAAAAATAGACAGTTTTAATTTTGGTTGCCTGTTTGAGCAGTATATGATTTCAACCCTCCTTAATGATGGCACCGGTCATGTTGTTTTAAAACGACTAAAAACCATCATGAGAGAAGATGTTAATAATTACCTGGAACTTTCTTTAAGCTATAGCCAAGCCGGTTTCTATAACGAAGCTCTAGCGGTGCTTGATCTAGTGGATTCAGAAAAAGCAGCCAGCAGCCCGATGCTGCATTATTACAAGGGCTGGTTTGCGAATCATTTAGGTCATGCGGCAGAATCCCTCGACTTTTATAAAAATGCCGCCGCGTTAAGAGCTGATCTCTGCTTTCCGAATAAACTGGAAGATCTGCTGATTCTGGAAGATGCGATCAGATCTAATCCGGAAGATGCTAAAGCTCATTATTATCTCGGGAATTTCTGGTATGATAAGCGTCAATATACAGAGGCTATCTCCGCCTGGGAATCTTCCGTGGAAATTAATTCCCAGTTTCCAACTGCGCATCGTAACCTGTCGCTCGCCTATTATAACAAATTAAATCAACCAAAGCTGGCCATCGTAGCTATGGAGAAAGCTTTCGCACTTGACGAAACTGACGCCCGTGTGCTGATGGAACTGGACCAGTTGTATAAAGTTACCGGAAGATCCTTTTCTTCTAGGATCGAACTGTTGAATAAGTATCCGAAACTGGTAAATGACAGGGACGATTTATACCTCGAAAAAGTTACACTTTTAAACAACCTTGGACGCTTTGAAGAAGCTCGGGAATTGATCTCTGGCAGGAAATTCCATCCATGGGAGGGAGGTGAGGGCAAAGTTGTCGGACAGTTTTTACTCAGCCATATTGAACTGGCTAAACGGGAAATACTGAACGGTAATTTTGAGGGGGCTATCATATTACTGGAGTCGGTTAATATTTATCCGGAAAATCTTGGCGAAGGAAAATTATACGGAACACCGGTAAATGATATACAATATTTATTGGGATGTGCATATGAGGGTTTAAATCAGAAAGACAAGGCATTAGCCGCCTTTAAGAATGCGACTATCGGAAATGATCATCCTGTACAGGCAATCTATTATAATGACCCTCAGCCGGATAAAATACTATACCAGGCATTAGCCTGGGTTAAACTCGGCAACCGGGAAAAGGCAAATCTCTTGTTAGAACGCTTCATCTCGTTTGGTAAAGCGCATATCGATGATAATGTTAAGATAGAATATTTTGCTGTTTCATTGCCCGATATGCTTGTATTTGAAGCTGACGTAAAAAAACTGAACCGGATTTTTTGCCTTTACTTGATAGGTCTTGGTTACCTGGGACTTGGAGAACAGCAATTGGGTACCGATTATCTTAAAGATGTACTGGATCTCGATCATAATCACCAGGGCGCAGCCGTACACTTAAATATGAATCGATTTTTTGAACACGGAAAACATTATGCGGGATAATATCAAAAGCTCACCATCGGTGCACAGTGAATTTTGTGGTTTCTATGAAAGGGAGGAAGTGTATCTAATCAGCTTGATTAATAACGGTATCACTGTAAAGATCACCAATTTTGGTAGCACGATTACAGCGATCTATGCGCCCGATAGGAACGGAACTTGTAAAAACATTGTAGCAGGTTTTGCAAACATAGCATCGTATGCAGATAATCCGCATTATATGGGTTGTGTTTTGGGGAGGTATGCCGGCCGGATAGCGGGCGGCAGCTACCAATACAACAATGAAACGATCAGGCTTTCGCAAAACGAGCATCAAAATCATTTGCATGGTGGATTCTCTGGGTTGAGCAGTAAGGTATGGAAAGTTAAGTCTTACATTCGGAACGATGAATCAGTCGGTGTGATCATGCAATATTTAAGTGAAAACGGAGAAGAGGGATATCCGGGTAACTTGTGGATAGATATCAAATATGTCTTAAACAATACTAACCAGTTATCTATAACTTATTCAGCTACGACAGATAAACCAACGCCTGTGAATCTGTCCAACCATTCCTATTTCAACCTTTCGGGGTTTGAAAACGGCCAGATCCTTGGCCATTTACTTTATGTAGACGCGAAATATTTTACCGAAAAGAACGCTGAAAATTTGCCCACGGGGAAGGTCCTTCCGCTAGCTGATCTTCCAATGGACTTTAGTGTCCCGAAAGAAATAGGACGTGATATAAAAAAACTCACCGCTGACGGAGGATATGATCACAATTTTGTGCTCTGTAAACATTTACCCGGCGAAATGTGCAGGTCTGCCTGCCTTTACGATCCTCAATCAGGGCGTATATTGAACTTGTACACAGATCAGCCTGCAATTCAGCTATATACAGCAAATTTTTGGGACAACAGCATTCTTGGCGCCCAGGGCGTATACTATCAGAAACACGGGGCTGTAGCATTAGAAACACAAAACTTTCCTGATGCGCCAAACCATCCCGGGTTCCCAAATGCTATTTTGAAGCCTGGAGAAAAGTATACGACCAAAACAATCTATGAATTCGCTGTCGAATAAAAGAAGCTGAGTATCCCTTAAATTATTATTTTAGCCATTATTACATGTCCTATACATTTAAAAACAGTTACCTCTTTAGAATATCTTTCATCTCGGCATTAGGGGGATATCTTTTTGGTTTTGATTTCGCCGTAATTTCTGGGGCGCTGCCATTTTTACAAAAGCAATTTGTGTTAACGCCGTCCTGGGAAGGTTTTGCCACGGGCAGCCTTGCCATCGGCGCAATTTTAGGGTGCATTTTGGCCGGGCAAATCGCTGATAAATACGGCAGACGGCCGGGCCTCATGCTCGCTGCCGGGTTATTTTGTGCATCCTCACTCGCAATGGCGCTTTCACCGAACCGGGACGTGTTCGTGCTGGCCAGACTGATTGCCGGTATAGGCGTTGGCATGGCATCAATGTTATCGCCCATGTATATTTCTGAAATAGCACCGCCAAATATCCGGGGCAGGTTAGTAGCTATGAATCAACTTACGCTGGTTTTGGGTATTTTGATCACGAACCTGGTTAATTATGCGTTACGAAACAGCGGCAGCGAAGCATGGCGAATGATGTTCGGCTTGGGTGTGGTGCCATCGGGCTTATTTTTATTGGGTGCCTATTTATTGCCCGAAAGCCCGAGGTGGCTGATGAAAAATGGAAAAGAAGCAAGTGCAAAAGGTATTCTTTCAAAAATTGGAGATGATCAGTATGTCCGTGATTCTTTTGAATCAGTTAAGACCTCGCTTCAGGGCGTCAGCCGGATTAGTTACCGTGATGCCTTTAAAAAAGCCGTTCTCCCTGCCGTGCTGGCCGGAATTGGTTTGGCTGTTTTTCAGCAATTCTGTGGGATAAATACCGTTTTTAATTACGCGCCCAAAATATTTGAAAGTATCGGTGCTTCTAAAGATAATCAACTATTGCAAACGGTTTTTATAGGGCTGGTAAATGTTTGCTTTACGGTGCTATCCATGATGCTGGTTGATAAAGTTGGGAGAAAACCTTTAATGATGTTTGGAGCCGGTGGCTTATGTATCCTATACGTGATCATAGTTCATCTTTTGTCTTCTGGGTCAGGCTTGGTTTCCTGGTTTTTGCTGGCGGCGATAGGTACTTACGCTATGTCGCTGGCGCCGGTGACTTGGGTATTAATATCGGAAATATTTCCGACTAAGGTACGTGCTGCAGCTATAGCGATAGCCGTTATCAGTTTATGGCTGGCATATTTCATCCTTGTATTTACGTTTCCGATTTTATTCCAACTCCTGAAAGAAAACACTTTCTATATTTATGCGGGTATTTGCGGAGCTGGTTTCCTTTTAATCTGGTGGGGCCTGAAGGAAACTAAAGGTAAATCTCTGGAAGATGTAGATATGATTATAGGTCATTAAGTGAAATCATAAAATGAAAAGTATATTAAACATATATACTGCCATTGGCTGCGACAAATTAGCATTACCATATTAAATTGAAAAATTTAAATGAATTTCAATTTGGCTTAATTGGCCTGTAGATAAGCGAGAGTGCCGATTAACACTTGATCATAAACGGGATAGTGGTATGATAGCGGACCTTTTAAACCAGATTATGTGTGTAATCCATCGCTTTAAAGTTTAAATCAATTCGGAAACTATCCTTTAAATATATTCAGTTTTCCAGTTAACTAACCAATAATAAATGCCAGGATATTTTTAAATGTTTGTAAGACCCTATTTAAACTTATTTTTACGGTATACAGTCATTAAGAAACCTACCCCATGCAGTTAGGTTGCAACGGGATATACTTTACATAATCTGTCAGTGTAACTTCATGGGTCTATCTTTGTACTATTTTTTCGACGGCAAAGCGTCAACCTTACTGATTAGGGTATGCGGTCCTTGAGGCGTTAGCTTTCCCGCTAAAGTAGCTGGCTGCCTGGCGCTGATCTTTAAGAAATTCAAAATCAGGATCAATAAGATGATGACTAAATAGCTTATCAATTCCGGTGTTGGTTTTTTGCACTTCATCGTCTTAATTGTTGGTTTTTTGAATTTAATTCCTGTCGCGACATTATGGTCTGTTTTTGAATTAATCCATAAATAAAAATTAAATCAATTCATAAGTTTCAAATAAAGTGCCAATTGATTAAGTAATTGTTAATCAATATATTGAATAAGATTTTGATTTAATTTGAATGTGGTATTTAGAAAATTAGCGAAATTTAGTTACCGATAGCAATAATATATTTTATGAATACGATAAGGCTTGCCTGTCGATAGCCTGCTTTCCAATGGATTAACCGTTAAAGTTAAGGCCGATGCAATCAAAGATCCTTTGGTGTAATATCAGTTAATTACAAAAGTGAGTATGCGATCCTGAAAGTTTCTTGTTTTTAGGATTTGGTATTTGATGTATTTACGGAGTGTTGATATTTAAATAGTTACTCGCCATAGGACGAAATTTCGGGGAAGCTAATACAATATTCATTGTGTAATGTACTGATAGATAGTTGAATATAAAGGTGGCATAAAATTGCATCACCATCAATCAGTTTATATGAAAACAATCATCCTCATCTCATTAATTTTTTTTATGTGTGTTGCCGCTGGCGCGCAACAAAAAAACGCATCGGGGGAAATCAACGGGAGTATGCCATTCTATACTAAAATTGGCAAAAGAGACATCTATCACCTGTATATCACCGATACGATAGTCAACTTCACAGGAAGAAGGAAACATGCTATGGCAATTAATGGCCAAATACCTGCTCCCGCACTTGATTTCACAGAAGGGGATACGGCGGAAATTTATGTTCATAACAAAATGAAAGAAGAAACATCCATACACTGGCATGGTTTGCTTTTGCCTAATCGGTACGATGGTGTTTCCTACCTGACAACGATACCTATAAAAACAGGAGAAATGCACTTTTATAAATTCCCGCTAAAACAGCATGGAACTTATTTTTATCATTCTCATACCATGACTCAGCAACAAAATGCTTTATACGGAGCATTTATTATTCATAGTGTTCCAAAGGATACATTGCAAGAGTTTGACCTGATACTAAGCGACTGGACAGATGAGAATCCAAATGAAGTGTATCGATCATTAAGAACCGGAACCGATTGGTATGCCATTAAAAAAGGGAGCACGCAAAATTATGCTCAAGCAATTAAGGAAGGATACTTCCACACAAAATTTATAAATGAATGGAAAAGAATGACAGCGATGGATGTAAGTGACGTTTATTATGATCGTTTGTTTAGTAATGGCAAAACTGAAGTATTTGCACCGCAATTTAAATCTGGTGAGAAAATCAGGCTGCGTATCATTAATGGAAGTTCATCTACTTATTTTTGGTTAAAATATGCAGGAGGGAAATTAACAGTTGTAGCCAGTGATGGGGCGGATGTAGAACCTGTTGATGTTGACCGCATGATAATTGGGGTAGCTGAAACCTATGACGTGGTGGTTACGGTTGCCAAAAATGGCAGTTACGAGTTTTTGGCAACCGCCGAAGATCGAACCAAATCAACCTCTCTTTTTTTAGGCAAGGGGCAGCAGGTACGCTGCTCGCCATTGCCCAAGTTAAAATATTTTGAAGGTATGAATTTGATGAATAGCATGATGAACATGGATGGCAGCATGAAAACAATGGGTACCATGAAGATGAGTGATCAGAAAATGGATATGAATAAGGTAATGTATCCCGAAATAACTGGAGATATAAAAAAGCCCGGTAGTAAAGTATCCAAAAAGATGGATATAGTCAGCATGGATACAAGTGAGATGGACATGTCGGGTATGGATGGGATGGCTATGCAGGAAATGAATTCGGATAAGAAGACAACACCGGTTATAACTTTAAATTATGGAATGTTAAAAGCTACCGCGCCAAATTCGTTACCACCTGGCCCTGTAAGGACAATCCGCTTTAATTTAACAGGAAATATGTTAAGATATGTATGGACAATAGACAACAAAACAGTTTCTGAAACGCGGAAAATATTTATAAAAAAAGGTGAAAACCTAAGGATTATTTTACATAACAGTTCAATGATGCGGCATCCGATGCATCTTCATGGCCATTTCTTTAGGGTTTTGAACGGTAAGGGGGCATATTCCCCATTAAAGAACACACTTGATATAATGCCAATGGAAAGCGATACGCTAGAATTTGCTGCTACCGAAAGCGGCGATTGGTATTTCCATTGCCATATTCTTTACCACATGATGAGTGGAATGGGCAGAATATTTAGCTATGAAGACTCACCCGTAAACACTGAGTTAGGCGACACGGCAAAAGCGATAAAAAAGGTTTACGTAGATGACCGTCGATTTTGGGCAAATGCCCGGGTTGGGTTAGAATCCACTGGAAGCGACGGGCGAATTGGACTGGTAAATACCCACTGGGTGTTTACCAGTACGTGGCGTTTAGGGGTTAGCGAAGATAAAGGGTATGAAAGCGAAACAATGATAGGGCGTTACCTGGGCCAATGGCTATACGCATTTACTGGTTTTGACTATCATTTTAAAAAAATTCACGGCAATGACGGTAAAAATCTATTTGGCCAGGCCAGTAATGTCGATAATCGTAAAACAATTATCGGAGGTATCGAATATACATTGCCGCTTCTGATAATTGGACAGGCGAGACTGGATGGAGAAGGTAAGCTTAGGCTACAGCTAAGTAGGGAGGATATTCCGGTAACCAGCAGATTGAGATTTAATTTCATGGCTAATTCCGATAAGGAATACATGGCTGGATTTAGATATATTATCACCAAATATTTTGCGCTATCAACCCATTATGATAGTGATCTTAAACTTGGGGCGGGAATTACCATAAATTACTAGTGTCATTTTTATATACCAGATTTTGCTTTTCATTTGGTGGGAACAATTTCCAGTTCTGGGCCTTGAAACGAATTATAATGATTGTTGCATAACGTTACTTCCAATTTAATAGTAATATTAAATTAAAATGATGATAGATCAATAGGGGGTTAGGAATTGGGCTTAGCTAATAAATGTATAATCTTTTAAGGAAACAATAGGCCAATCCATCAAAAGCGGAATAAAAGGCTGCAAGATTATGTAAATCTTTCTCCGAATCCTGTAAAGATCTGAGTGCATCATAGTGGTAAATTTGTATGATTAAAAAGAAAAAAATGCAATCCGACATACAAATATTAACCTTCCCTGTTACCGGTATGAGTTGCGCCTCATGCGCGCTAAGCGTTGAGTCTATTCTCGGCGCGCAGAAAGGTGTAGATAAGGCAGAAATAAATTATGCATCTCAATCGGTGAAAATAGCTTTTCAGCCAGCAGTAATTCAGCCAGTTACCTTACAAAAATTTGTACAATCCATCGGCTATAACCTTATTATTGATACAACAAATGGAAAAGTAAAACAGGAAGAAGCCCAAAAAAATTATTACCAGCGCTTGAAGCTTAATATTTCCTGGGCAACGGCTTTAACCTTGCCTGTAGTATTGATTGATATGGTTTTTAGTCATATGCCTTATGGCAACTTAATCATGCTTGCACTAACAACGCCAGTTTTGTTTATTGCTGGTAAAGGCTTTTTTGTTGGCGCGTTTAAGCAAGTTAAACAAGGTAAGGCCAATATGGATACCCTGGTTGCATTAAGCACCGGAATCGCTTTCTTGTTTAGTACCTTTAATACTATTTACCCTCAGTTTTGGATTAGGCAGGGCCTTAAACCGCATGTCTATTTTGAAGCAGCTTCCGTGATCATTGTATTTATACTGTTGGGTAAACTGCTGGAAGAAAGAGCAAAATCAAATACCTCTTCTGCTATTAAAAAATTAATTGGTTTGCAACCAAAAACGGTTATGCTGATCACGCCGAACGGGGAAATAGAAACGGCTATAGCAGACGTGCAAACCGGCGATAAATTGCTGGTTCGTCCTGGAGAGAAAATACCAGTGGACGGTGAAGTATACGATGGACACTCGTATATAGATGAAAGCATGATCAGCGGCGAACCCGTAGCCGTTGAGAAAAAACAAGGAGCAAAAGTTTTTGCGGGAACATTGAACCAAAAAGGTAGCCTTCGTTTTACTGCTGAAAAAGTAGGTGGCAGCACTTTACTTGCACAAATTATTAAAATGGTGGAAGATGCACAAGGCTCTAAAGCACCTGTGCAGAAATTGGTGGATAAGATTGCCGGCATCTTTGTACCTATGGTTATGCTTATAGCATTGGCAAGCTTAGGTTCATGGTTAATATTTGGCGGCTACCATGCTTTTACACAGGGTTTACTGGCGATGGTTACCGTATTTGTAATTGCCTGTCCCTGTGCTTTAGGGCTGGCCACACCAACTGCCATTATGGTTGGTATAGGTCTCGGCGCTGAAAATGGCATCCTGATTAAAGATGCTGAGGCACTAGAATTAGGTCATCGTGTAAACGCCGTTGTACTGGATAAAACCGGAACTATAACCGAAGGAAAGCCTGTAGTGACAGGCCTTGTATGGGCTACAAACGAAATAGATAGCCAAGAAAAGTTCAAAGCCATTTTTGGGGCGATGGAACAGCAATCAGAGCATCCGCTGGCAGACGCGATGGTGTCTTATTTAAAAGAGGACAATGTAAAACAGGCTAACGTTTCATCTTTTAACAGTATTACCGGCAGAGGGGTGAAAGCAGTATTTGAAAGCAAGGTGTACCTGGCCGGAAGCCGTAAATTGATTGATGAAGAAAATATCACTATTCCCGATGATCTCAAAGAATCGATCACTGCTTATTTAAAACAGGCAAAAACAGTGATTTACTTTGCAGATCAAAAACAGGTCCTGGCTGTAGCGGCTATCGCAGATCGGATTAAAGCAGGCTCCGCAGAAGCAGTTTGGCAGCTAAAAAAACAAGGAATTGAAGTGTATATGCTGACAGGGGATAATTCTCAAACAGCCGCAGCTATTGCTGAGCAGGCAGGTATTGCTCATTATGTTGCAGATATGCTGCCATCCGGTAAAGCAGATTTTGTGAAGTCATTACAGGCAAGTGGGAAAATTGTTGCCATGGTTGGTGACGGTATTAACGACAGTCAGGCATTGGCACAGGCTGATATGAGCATAGCGATGGGTAAGGGGTCAGATATTGCGATAGATGTAGCCAAGGTTACTTTGGTTTCATCAGACCTTCAACAAGTACCCAAAGCATTAAGACTCTCTAAACTCACCGTTCGCACCATTAGACAAAACCTGTTCTGGGCTTTCATATATAACTTGATAGGTATACCGATTGCAGCCGGAATATTGTATCCTATTAATGGTTTTTTACTTAACCCGATGATCGCCGGGGCGGCAATGGCCCTTAGCTCTGTATCTGTTGTAAGCAATAGCCTCCGGCTCAAATTTTCAAAACTCAATTTGTAATAAAAAAATAATTAAAAAATGGAAACTTTAAAATTCAAAACCAATATCAAATGCGGTGGATGTATCGCAACTGTAACACCTGCTTTAAATACTTTAGCAGGGCTGGCAAAATGGGAAGTGGATACTACAAACCCAGAAAAGATCCTTACAGTAGAATCAAACGGGGCGCTAGCTGCAAATGACGTTATCAGCGTTTTAAGAGCCAAAGGCTATGACGCTGAAAAAATTTAGTCGTAATATTGTTTAAATAATGATATGATTTTGCATATAAAAAATATGGTTTGTGATCGTTGCATTATGGTGGTCAGGCAGCAGTTGCAAAATATTGGGTTTAACGTTGATGAAGTTAACTTAGGTATTGCTAGCATTGAGCCCGAACCGGATGGCGAGCAATTAAGCCTTATTTCTTCACAACTAAAATTGTTGGGTTTTGAACTGCTTGATAATGAAAAAGATCAAATGGTGGAACGTATTAAAAGCTTGATTATTGAAAAGGTACACCACAGTGACCTGGCAGATAAACATTTGAATTTTTCACAATACCTATCTGATGGGTTGAATAAGGAGTATGCCTATCTCAGCCGAATGTTCTCTGATGCGGAAGATATGACCATCGAAAAGTTTATTATTCAGCAAAAGATCGAAAAGGTGAAGGAACTGCTGGAGTATGGCCAATTGAATTTAAACGAGATTACCTGGGAAATGGGCTACAGTAGTAGTGCGCACCTATCTACTCAGTTTAAAGCGATAACAGGTTTAACTCCAAGCCAGTTTAAAGCTTCGGAAAAGCGAAGGCGAAAACCCATCGATAAACTATAAATCTTAAACAGAATTATATAAAACAATCTATCGGCCTATTATCTACCTTTGCCTCAAAGGTAAATTTATCTCGTTTGTTATTTGGTAAAAAGTAAGCGGTTGAGTTGTAAATTAAAAAGATGCGAAAAAAAAATGTCGGTTCGGCTTTTCTCGGTTTATTGATAGTGACTAGTTTAACAGCGATGATATCCGCTATTTTAGCTATAACATTAAGGGTTATTACCGAAAAAACACAAGATAGATTATTTGAACAGGCACGAACTAACTCATTATTGTTTTTTGTGTTTCCGGTTTTCGGTTTCGCACTTATTTTTCTGCTGAGAAAATTTATTTTTCATAATAAAGCCAATAAAGGCATTAAAGAAATATATAATTCTATTGAAAATCGTAAACAAACACTTCCGGCCTATAAAGTGCCTTCACATTATATCAACGGGTTTCTAACCGTTATTTTTGGTGGATCTACCGGGATAGAAGTATCAACGGTGGTCGCTACCGCAGCAATTGGTGAAGCCGCTTTTCAAAGATCAGGGATGGCTAATAAATATAAAACAGAAATTGTTGCCGCCGCCGTTGCAGCCGGTATAACTGCTTTATTTAGCAGCCCAATTACCGGCGTGTTTTTTGCCGTAGAAGCTATTGCACGTAAGACCTCCAAAACAATTTTAATTTCTGCACTGGTGGCCGTTGTGGTATCCGCATTTATTTTGCGTTTAGCTGGATTAAGGCCACTTTTTGAACTTCATGCCCAAAGTTGGCCGTATTACGCTGTTCCGTTTATTTTAGGTTTCAGTATAATTTCGGGGTTTGTTTCGGTTTGTTTTACAAAAATTTGTTTATTTATTAAAAATAGGTTTGCAGCAATCGGTAATAATAAATTGCGTGTCGGAGTTGGAGCTTTAGTGGTAGGAATAGTAATTTTTTTAATGCCTCAACTATATGGAGATAGTTACCACGCAGTTAAAGCCTTGTTTGTGGGTGCAAGTCATTTTCAGTTTTCTGCTTCGCTGATCGTTTTACTGCTGGGCGTACTAATAATCAAACCCATTGTTGCATCCGTTACACTTGGTGCAGGTGGCGACGGCGGTGTATTTGCCCCTAGTTTAGTTATAGTCGCATTTTTAGGTTTGTCATTTTCATTATCATTAAATCATTTTTTTGGCACGCATTTAATACCAGTTAACTTTATGATAATAGGCATGGCGGCGGTGTTGAGTGGATGTATCCATGCGCCGTTTACAGCGCTTGCTCTTATGAGTACGTTCTCTGCAGGGACCATCATTTTAGTGCCTCTAATTATTGGGAGCTTTACCGCAAAATATATTGCTAAACGCCTTTATCCGTACACTGTTTATAGCTATAAGGGGCGATAAGAAGTTTGTATGAAAACGAAGTTTTTTGCAAATTAAAATAAATAGACAAATAGAAGAGGACTGAAACTGATGTATGATCAAAAATAAGGGTGCTGTATTTCGCTTTATTAATAGGCGGTTTCCATTCGGCAACAAACGCTTTCCTGACCTGGCAATTGAGCAACTGATAACCGCGAAAACTTAGTGCTAACCCAGTTTAGTTGATTATATCTGTAGAATGTTAAATAAACACCCGCAGGCTAGTAATCACTTTAAATACAAGGTAGTCTGCTTTTGAAAATACTGAAAATTAAATCTGCAAGATGAAAATCTGTATTGGGTAAGGTTACTATTTTATTGATTTTAATTTTTAGCGTTACTTTTGACTATGTATAAACAGTTAGCTGAAGATTTAGCAGATCAAAACCGTATCCTTTCACTTACTAAAGAAAGGGCAATGGCTTACCTTGACCAAATCAATGAAGGGGCGGTAAGTGTATCCGCTTCAAAGCCCGGTAGTTTTGCAGGTCTGCCAGAAGATGGAGTCGGTGCAATTCAGGCTCTAATTACTTTTCACGAACAGCATCGCGACAAAATAGTCGCTTCCTCTGGCCCGAGGTATTGGGGCTATGTTGTAGGAGGAACTACGCCTGCCGCCATTGCCGGAGATTGGCTAACGAGTGCATTCGATCAAAACCCTCAGGGGACGAATGGAGGTGGAGATATTTCAGCGATGATCGAACAGCAAGCTATCAAGTGGCTGCTGGAATTATTCGGATTGCCGCAAACATTCAAAGGCGGCTTTGTAACCGGTGCAACCATGTCAAATTTTACCTGTCTGGCCGTGGCCAGGCAATGGGCTGGTAAAACAAACAACAATGATATTGCCAGAGAGGGAATAAAGACTGAGATCAAAATATTGACCGCTACGCCTCACTCTTCAGCTATCAAATCACTTTCCATGCTTGGTTTGGGCAGCAATAATATCATAACTGTCAACACAGCAGAAGGTAATCGAGAAGCGATGGATATTACCGATCTGGAACAAAAAATAAGGGTGAATAGCGACTTTCCTATCATCATAATCAGTAGTGGGGGGACGGTGAACACGGTTGACTTTGATGATATGCAGGGTATAGCTCAGCTACAGAAAAAATACGGTTTTTACTGGCACATAGACGCCGCTTTTGGTGCATTTGCTGCTTGTTCAGAAAATACAGCCCATCTGATCAACGGCTGGCAATACGCTGACAGCATTACTATAGATTGCCACAAATGGCTGAATGTCCCTTACGATAGCGCGATATATCTTGTCAAAGAGACTCATGCTAACCTGCAGATCCAAACATTTCAAAATAGTAATGCACCTTACCTGGGTGATCCGTTGGCTGAGTTTAATTATTTAAATGCAGGCCCGGAAAATTCCCGCAGGCTAAGAGCTTTACCAGCGTGGTTCTCTTTATTATCCTATGGCAAAAATGGCTACAAATGGATCGTTGAAAATAATATTCGTCTCGCGAATGAATTTGCTAGCGAATTGGAAAGAAAAACCGATTTTATTTTGGCAACACCGGTTAGGTTAAATGTCGTATGCTTTACTTTAGCGGATCAAGCTACAGCAAAGGAAATTTTAACAGGCACATTTATGCGGCTTAATGAATCAGGAAAGGTATTTATGACCCTTACTAAATACAAAGAAATGTTTTGTTTGCGGGCTGCTTTCGTTAATTGGCGAACAGATACCGACGATATACAAATCGCCATCAATGAACTAGTTAAAGCTTCAGTGAAGGTGAATTGAACCAAGAGCAAATCAATTATTGCTTCTCAATTGCCCGATAAATTAATGTAAGTCGTCAGGATGATGGGGGATCGTTCTTTGGCCGAGGAATCGCTTTTTATTTACGTTTGATTGAGACACTCTCCTTTTTCAAAATAGTTATTATAGCGTTTTAAGATTACGGATGGCGTTATGGCTCATCTAGTTTGATGTCATTTCAATGCTATTTCGCTAAAATTTGAAATACCGCCATTTACAAACATGGATTTGTTTATTAACTATCTAATTAACAGTTAAATAAAATATGGTAGTATAATTTCTAATGAAACTCATAAAAGTTGGTTAGTTAAAAAAATAAGTTTTTGGTAAAGCGAGGGAAAATTTAATATATACACCTAAATTAAAACGATGAAAGGGTCAATTGAAAAACAGGTAACAGCGACTTATGTGGGCGGTCCGACTGTTATTATAGAAATTAATAATTTTAGGATCATTACTGACCCAACCCTTGATCCAGAAGGTGCAACGTTTCAGATCAATGGGGAATTCGCTGAGAAAAAACTTATCGGACCCGCTATCACAGATGTAGGGAAGATTGACTTGGTGTTGTTGAGTCATGATCAACATCCCGACAATCTGGATAAAGCCGGAAGAGAACTCTTAAAGAGCGTGACGACAACTATAACAACTAAATCAGGAGCAGAAAGATTACAAAACGGAACAATAGGTTTAGCGCCATGGGAAAGCACACTGATCCAGACGTCGGCTGGCGATGAAATCGTAATTACTGCCACCCCGGCCAGACATGGACCTAGCGGGATTGAAAAAATTACTGGAGATGTGAATGGTTTTTTGATCCAAGTAAATGGCGATGATGGATTTGAAATTTACCTGACGGGTGATACTGTTTTTTATGAGGGCATTAAGGAGGTTTCCAATATATATAAACCCCGGTATGTTTTTATTTATGCTGGTGCAGCCAGGCCAAGGGGGCCTTTCAATATCACGATGGGATCGAATGATGCAATCGACACAGCTTTTGCGTTCCCTGAATCTATAATTATACCGCTGCACTTCGAAGGATGGTCGCATTATACTGAGAATGGCGAAGTTCTCACCGAAGCATTTTCAAAATTGGGTATTGTTAACCGACTAAAAATATTAAAAGCAGGTGAAGTAACTGAATTATCTTTTACTACTGATTAGGCTGCCAATTGGGGCTTTTTAAAAAGAGAATAAATACGTTTTATTTGACAATCAGTCTGAAAAATTACGTGTAAAATAAGTTAATAGTCTGTTATTAGCATTCTATCAAATAATTACAACTTAAAGATTCTTTATTTAGTTGTTCTTCATTCCATTTACAATATAATTCTTTCTATGGATAGATACGAATAGTTGCCGTATTTTGTCCTTATGTAAAGGGGTTTAGTTCAGTATTGTCTGAAAGGTAATCATAAAAAAGTAACGTTTTTCTGAATTAAAAATAAGTACCATAGCAAAAAGGGTAGAAGTAAACGGAAAACTGATACCCGGTATTTTGGTGGTAATGATTACCTCTCAGAAGATTATGTGTTTATCAGAATCTTCAAACATAAGTGCAAAAGGCTTTCCCTCAGTTATTAATGCGGTTAAATTTCAATAGCACGTTAATAAATCGACGAAATAAAGAGAGAGAAATTTTAAATACTATTGCTTAATTCTTTGATAATAAGACTATTATGTAGTGGCACCGACATGGTATTGATAGGAATAATTAAATTATTGTTGGATAAGTTCTCAAAACACAAGAATATGGATGCTATTTATATATCTACACACCTGGTGATGGTCATTTGTGTGATTTGTTTGGTGAATGCGTCATTCGGAAGTGAAAAAGACATCGACTGTAATATCGAAGCATCTGATATACGACGTGGTTTTTTTATTAAAATGAAAGCTCAGTATTTCATTACTTCGTCTATTTTCAAACTGGTGTTTAATTTAATCCTTTCTTATTTGAAATAATTCATTTTACCGTTCAACTAATCATTTTATGGTTAGGTTAGTAAACACTTTGGATATGGAATGATAATCGCTCCTTGTTTTAGAAAAATTACTTGAGTCTGAAATTTCCGCCCAGCTTATAAACAAACTTCATCGATTCTTGCCCTGGGTTGGTCATGAAATGTGATAAACAAAGAATGACGTACTTCCGAGATCACATTACGACTACGATGCCCTTTCCCTGAAATATCTTCCATTAATAGGACTTCACCCGAATTGAAAATGCGTTTTTCATTTAGCGAGGTTTCAATTTCCACTGAACCATCGAGCAGTATCACAAACTGTCTCTGAGGAGTGTTATGAAAACTATCGTAAGTAGGGGTCACTTTTCTGAAGATAACATCTTTTACTGTTATCTTGTCTGATATAACGCCTAATAGCCCGTTGTCATGAACAGGATAAAATATGTCTTCAAACCGGCTTTCGCCGTTTTTATCACTATACACCCTCGTTATTTTAAAATCTTCCATATCAAATTAATTTTACAGCCTATGATCTTTCCCAGTGAAGATGATCTGATTGGCCAGCGCAAATTCTTCCTCCAATATGATATGCTCCCTGCCTGGATAAATTTTAAGTGTGACGTGAGAACTTAAAATTTCCAGGATATTAACGCTTTCTTCGACACGATTCAGGGGAACATGTGGATCTGTGTCGCCTGTGGTGATCAGGATAGGGGTTCTGTCAAAATTCCCCCGATATCTGGCAGTAACGAGTTGCTCGCCGATCAATCCACCTGTAAATGCCACTATTCCTCCATATCTTATCGCATTCCTTGCTGTATATTCCAAGGCAAGACAGGCACCCTGCGAAAATCCGAAAAAATATAAACGGTTCGCACGAATTCCGCTTGCAATAATACTTCCTACCAATTGGTCTACGATCCTAAGTGAATTTTCCAGCGCAGGATAGTTTTTGCTATCAGGCGCCATAAAACTATATGGATACCAACTGTTCCCCGGCGCTTCAGGCGTATATATTGCAAAGGCATCCGTATTTAAATAGTCCGCTAGGTTCGTGAAAGCTTTTGCATTTCCGCCCCTTCCATGGAGCATGATCAATACTGAACTGGCAACTTCAATTGAAGCGCCGCTGATCAAACAAAACAGTGTCGTTGTGGTCATCTTCAGTATAATTGAGGTAAAATGGCTTCAATGGTGCTTCTATGCTGCTCATATTTTGCCGGAAGCATTAGGTTGGAACCTAATGCTTCAACTGGTTCGTCCACCGCAAATCCTGGATTATTGGTAGCTAGCTCAAACAATACGCCTCCGGGTTCATGAAAATACAGGGAATAGAAATAATTACGGTCTATTTTCTCGGTAATATGGATGCCACTGGAAGCTATCTTCTCCCGATATTCCATCAAAATTTCTTCATTCTTTACTCGGAAGGCTACATGGTGAACCGAGCCACCTGCCACATGCCCGGCGATCTGTTCCGGAAACTCTACAAGATCAACAATTGCTGCATTAGCTACCGTGTCAGTGATAAAACGATACAGATTAGCCTCCTGTTCAAGAAACTTGTAACCCAATAGGCCTGTTAATATATCCGCCGTGGGCTGCATTTTATTAGTGGTAATGGTAATGCTATGAAATCCTCTTGTAGCATGTGCTGATTGCACCTCGTTAGTTTCCCATGGAAGCCGTGTATCTGGTATTTTAGGCACGATCAGCTCCAGCTTCAGTCCGTCCGGATCTGTAAATGAAAGGTACTGTTCCCCGAATTTTTCCCCTATGGCACGGAAATTTATCCTGTTGCTTTCAAAACGGTTCATCCAGAACTTAAGGCTTTTTTCAGGAACCGAATAGCCGATAGTGGTTACCTGGCGACTGCCACTTCGCCCAGGTGCAATATTTTCCCAGGGAAAGAAGGTAAGCACCGTTCCCGGAGTACCTACCTTATTACCATAATATAGATGATAAGTTTTTGGGTCATCGAAGTTGACCGTCTTTTTTACTAGCCTAAGGCCGAGGATTTTTGTGTAAAAGTTGTAGTTGGAGGCCGCATGGCTGGCAATAGCCGTTATATGATGTAGCCCGTTTATTGAGTTTTCCATCTTTTGTCGTTTAATTTTAAGGCTTCAGAATCGTTAGCCGGTTCCCGCACATATGAAATAATATCCATTGCCCATTTATAGTTATTTGATCCCCTAAACCGTTTCTATAGAAAACGAAGAATTGTTTATTCTCTCTAATGCCTCTTCCAGCGCAGTATCCTTCAAACCATCTAAAGAAAGTCCCTCGACCCGGAAAACCGTTACATCTTTTATCCCTATAAAACCCAAAATTGTACGAAGGTATGGTTCTGTAAAATCATAACTTTTAAAAGGACCTTCCGAGTAAATGCCACCTGTTGCTATGGCCAGATAAGCTTTCTTATTTTTGATTAAACCTTCCGGTCCGCTCTCTGTATAGGCGAATGTTACACCGGCACGCGCTATGTGGTCTATCCAGGCTTTTAAGGTAGAATGTATACCGAAGTTATACATTGGTACACTTAAAACGAGCACATTTGCATCATTGATCTCCGCTATAGCGCTATCCGAGTGTCTAATGGCCGAGATCTGTTCAGGGGTTCGTTTTTCAGTCGGTGTAAAAAATGAACTAAGATGCACTTCTTCCAGGTGCGGAAAGGGGGTATGAGTTAAATCGTGAACTTTAACGAATGCATTTTTATTTAGTGATTTTAATTTTGCAACGATAGCGTCACCGAGTTTTGTACTAAATGAAGCGTCGCCGCGAGGGCTTGAAATAAGGTGTAATATTTTCATTTTTTTATTTTTTAGTGTTTTTAATTTACATGTGATTGCAGCATCCATGCCATTTTTTCGTGTGTTTCCATTATTCCTGTAATGAAATCACTGCTGCCTAAGTCATTATATTTATTCGCGAAAGGTTCAATGTTCCCTCGGATAAATTCAATAATGCTATTGTGATCCGCTAACAATTCCCTGACAAAACCATCACTATCATTTTTGTTTCTGGCCGCTTCAGTCAAGTGTGTTATTTCCAGAAATGCTTTTAGAGTTGCTGTGGCGTAATGCCCAATAAAACGGATTCTTTCTGCTATACGGTCCATTATATCATCTAATTGGTTAAACTGCCCTTCAAAAAATACATGCATCGAGTAAAAGTTGCTGCCCTCAACATTCCAATGGGCATTCCGGGTTTTTGTATAAAGAATAAATTCGTCTGCTAAAAGTTTTGTTAACTGTTCTGCTACCTCTTTACGGTCTGATTCTTTGATTCCTATATGTGTTTCCATTTATTGTTTTAATTTATTAATCTGTTCAAGAATGAGAATGGGTCTTCTGCGGACGTGCCGTAACCCGTAATGAAAGTGCCCTTTAAGCCATTCGATGACTCGATTGCGTAAATAATTATTTCGTCTGCCGGATCTGTTTCACCTTCATATCGGTAAATGGCCTTTATTTTAAATTGATCCACATGTCCGGTGATATTGCTTTGAAGATTGAAATCAATCGCATATCCTTTACTTTTTAATTCTTCTATCGCATTGGCGGCTGTGTCGTACTGAAGGACTTGTCCCATTTTATTAACTTGAATGGTTAAATATTGATAGAATCCTGTGCCATTTATAAATTATATTGACTTTCAGTATTTTAGTGATTGTTGCTGGTTCAGTTCCTTTTGGGATATCGTCATTCAGCGGTTTTGTAATGATATAGCGACACCGTATAGGAATTTCAGCAGGGTACAAATTCAATTAACTATTGCATTATTTCGACAGTTGCTCGCTGAAAAGCGATATATAATAATTTTGAAAACAATTCGGTGGCTATAAGTGGTTGTTTGACAGCGCCCTGCGTTTTGGAAGGAGTTTGGATTGAAAAATCATAAATTGCTATGGAACGAAATGAACTTAATCCCGCTCACCCAGTATTTTTTGAATTTTTACCGATTAGTCTTTTGGGGGGAGTAATGGGATTGTCCAGTCTCAGTTTTTCTTGGAGCTTGGCTTGGGAAGCCATAGGTTGGGTCGCGGTGCTGGCCTTCGCAATACTGGCCATTGCCTTACTGGTTTTATCAACTGAAGTCATTATTTGTTTATTTACTCAGGCTCTCTGGCATATCGTTCTCTGTACCTTCAATTCTTTGTCGTTGCCCGCAGTAAAAATTTCAGCTTCATGAAAATAAGTGGTTTAGTTAGGGAAGGAGAAATCACGATATCGGTAGTTGAACCCAATATTCAAACACAGACAGCTATTTCTTCTTTGAAACTCGGTATCTGGCGTCTGGATGTTTCGAATGGTTCTTTGACAGTTTGTAAAAGGTGCAGGCAAATTCTTCCTATACTTGACGAAAGAACGGCATCAGTAGATTCATTAGCTGATATCATGGCAACAGGATATCAGGAAAAATTTGCAGAAATTTTTTTGTTGTCAAGGCAGACTGGTTGCCATATTGACTTTGAGTTTCCATTAAAGGATCAGGAAGGATCATGTCAAAAATGGTTAAGAGTAACTGCCGCAACAGGTCCCTGCACGGATACCTTGCAAATGAGAGTTTTCGGTACCATAGAAGATATTTCCGAGCGAAAATTTACCGAACAAGCCGGGAAGGATTTTCTATCAATTGCGAGCCATGATCTCCGCTCGCCATTAACCGTTATAAAGCTTTATTTGCAGATGTGCAGAGAATGGTCACAAAATATTCATTCCGACTTTGTCGCTGGCATCCTTGAAAAAGCCGATAGGCAAGTAAACCGAATGTCCAAAATAATCCAAAGTTTTTTACAAGTTTCGGCCATTGAAGCAGGCGAACTGATACTTTGTAAGGAATCCTTTGATATGAAAAGTCTGGTGAATGAGGTTATCGAAGATTTTATCTTGCTGAATCCAGCCGTTAGGTTTATCCTTAAATGCCGGCCCACTAATCTAATTTTCGCTGATCGAGGCAAGATTTTTCAGGTAGTTCAAAACTTATTAGGCAATGCCATTAAATATTCGCCAGGCTCCGGCCGGATAATTATTAAAATCAGGCAAAAAGGAAATAATGTACTTTTGACCATCAAGGATTTTGGATCAGGTATAAAGACAGTGGATAAAAACCGCATTTTCGATCGTTTTTACCGAATTCAAGATGAAAAAAATAAACATATCCAGGGATATGGAGTAGGACTATTCATTTCAAGAAAGATAATTTTACTACACCATGGTGAGATATGGATGAAAAGCCGGGAAGGTAAGGGTTCGATTTTTTGCATTTTACTTCCATTGAATTGAATCCCTATCCTTTTTCATCCCACCGAATTTTTATACCTGATCAACCTTCTTTTATTTACAGATCAAGTTCAATAGAGGAGACCGGTTTGGCGCAGCAGATAAGGACGTTTCCTTCGGCCGGAAAATCAAGTGGTGAAGGTTCGTATTTAATCTTACCATCAAGTAACGCGCTCTCACAGCGATGGCATACGCCCGAGCGGCAGGACCATTGCACCGGAACATCGCAGGCTTCTGCCGCCTCCAGTAAATTGTTGAAACGTGAATGCCAATGAAAGGATATTTTACTTTTTGTAAATGTCACAAGCGGTCCCGTACCAATATTATTGGCCGGTGGGTGTGGTAACGTCATTGTGCCATGAGGGATACTGGTGGTATTATTAAATGCTTCAAATTTGACTTTCTCATCAGGAACATCAAGATCCCGGAGCGCCGCTAATATGTCAGAAAGGTAACCTGCCGGGCCGCAAACATAATATTCACTTTCAACAGGTAAATGAAGGTTTTTTAGCAACTCCCTATTGAGATGACCCTTGAAGTCATA
>Ga0302197_10000763_pt1 | contig 32361 bp, 31 predicted proteins | sample II_Bog_N2_1_FD_193526 | JGI IMG/M metagenome (GOLD analysis project Ga0302197, IMG submission 193526) | Peat permafrost microbial communities from Stordalen Mire near Abisko, Sweden - II_Bog_N2_1 | ecosystem: Environmental > Terrestrial > Soil > Wetlands > Peat | place: Sweden: Abisko... | reverse complement strand
CCGCACCATAAGCGGAAAGCTCTGCCCCTGACGACTCACCCATCGGGTGACACCCCCCATGACCTTCAAACCCGCTACCAGTCTACAGATTCGACGTTTTCAACGATTCAACTGCCGAAAAGAGGATCATATCCAGTACAGCGCTAGCTCGGCTTCAGTTACGGAAGCACCAGTACTTCCACGCCCGAGGCCGCGCCTTGTTGCCGGAACACCCGCTCGGTAGCCTTTTGAAACTCTTCCGGCTTTGCGTTGGGAATGTCGGTGAACGTCTGCGGATTGCGGTCGGTCAGCGGAAACCACGAACTCTGTACCTGCACCATCACGCGATGACCGCGCCGGAATGTGTGGAAGAGATCGGGCATGGTGAAATTCACGTCGGTTTCCTGGCCACGATTCAGCGGCTCGGGCTTCTCCCAACTGTTTCGAAATTTTGCCCGGAAAGGTTCTCCTCGCAGCAACTGCTGGTAGCCGCCCATGTGCAGCGGCGGAGTGTCGAGGATGCGTTTGCCGCTGCTCGATTTCTCGTCAGCGGGAGGATCGCTCTCCGGGTAAACGTCGATGAGCTTGACATCGAAATCGGAGTCCGTGCCGGAACTGGCGATCTTCAGTCGTGGCGAAATGGGACCGGCGATGGTCAGGTCTTCCTCCAGCGGATCGGTCTCGTAAACCAGCACGTCGGGCCGGTAACTGGCGAAGCGCTGATCGTCCACCATGTAGCGCTGCGGCACCGTGTCGGTGGTGTAGCCAACAAACGGAACGGGATGGGCGGGGTCGCTCAAGTACTCGTCAACGCCTTTTGCTGCCGAGGGAGGATCGAAGCTCAGCTTCCCGTCGGCGTGGAAGTAGAGAGTCCTCGAAGTGGTGCCCTTCGGCGGCCATGCATCGAAGCTGCGCCAAACGTTGGTCCCGGTTTCAAAGACCACTGCCTTGGGCTGCACGGCTCCCTTGCCTTTCAGATAATGCTCGAAAAAAGGGAATTGAATGCTGGCGCGAAAGTACTCGCTCGTCTTGGCATTGAACTGCACATCGCCCAGATGGCTGCCGTCGCCCCGCGCCCAGCCGCCGTGAACCCATGGGCCTTCCACCAGCGTTGTCGGTGTCGCGGGGTTGAATTTGTTGATGGCGTAGAAGGTTCGATACGGACCGCTCAGGTCTTCCGCGTCATACCAGCCGCCAACCACAAGCACAGCGCACCTCACATTCTTCATGTGCCGCGAAAGATCGCGCGCCTGCCAGTAAGCGTCGTAAGTATCGTGATTGGCCTGGTCGTTGAAAAGCCAGTTCGAGCCTTTTAGATATAACTTGTCGAGGTTGGCGATGTTACCGGCCTGAAGATAGAACTGGTAACTGTCCGGCGTGCCGAAGTCGAATGGTACGGGGGGCTTTGGAGTCTGCGGTTCTGTTTGCGGATGGAAGAAAGGTGCGTAGAAGCCGAAGTTGGCCGACAGCATAAAGGCTCCGCCATGATAGGAATCGTCGCCCAGAAACAGGTCGGTCATAGGCGCTTGCGGGCTGGCTGCCACCAGCGCTGGGTGCGAGTCGATAATTGAGGCCGAAGTATAAAATCCGGGGTAAGAGATTCCCCATATCCCCACCTTGCCGTTGTTGTTGGCCACATGTTTCAGCAAAAACTCGATGGTGTCGTAGGTGTCTGACGAGTCGTCCACGTCCTTGGGAGATTTTTTCTCGTCGATGTGCGGAGTCATCTCCATAAAACTCCCCTCGCTCATCCAGCGTCCGCGCACGTCCTGGTAAACAAAGATATAGCCGCCCTTCTCGAATTCCTCACTCGGGCCCAGGTGCGTCGGATACTGGTCTTCTCCGTAGGGAGCGACGCTGTAGGGAGTGCGATCCATCAGGAACGGATACGGCCCCGCGGCAGCATCCTTGGGCACATACGCTGCGGTAAACAGGCGCTTCCCGTCGCGCATGGGGATGCGGAACTCGTACTTGGTATAGTGTGCGCGGACGTATTCGTCTGTGGGCGCGGGAGTCGCCGGCTGCTGGCAAAGTGCGGCTGGGATTCCCAACAGAAGAACGGCCAGAGCAACAAACGGGAAGAAGCGCGATTTGAGCATCGGCACCGAATGTCTCCTTTGAGTTTTAAGTTGTCAGGGAACAGTTGTAAGTTGTCAGTTCTCAGTTGTAAGTGGACTGCTACTTGTTTTGAGCGATGGCGGGCGTTTGTTCGAGCACCTGCGGACGCCATCGAGCACAGAACACTTTCAACTTAAAACTTACTACTGAAAACTGACAACTTACAACTGAGAACTAACCACTAACCACTAACCACTTCCCCCCTACTCCTCGTCCTCCTTCGCCTCCGCCGGCGCCTTCTCAGGAACCGTCAACGGCTTGGTAATGTCGTCGAGATAGGCTGGCACGGCCTCCACGCGTTCCAGCGCGGGAAAGCGCTCGCCGTCGTGATAGTTCACATCCACCAGGGAGACAAACGAGTCAGCCTGCACAATAAGATGTATCGGCTCGGTGCCGCCCTTTGCCTCGCGGATGGCCGCTCGCAGCGCATCGGCGGAGAAAACGTGTCCGTTCACGGCGATGACCTTTTCGCCGGGCGCCAGCCTCGCCTTGTCCGCGGGCCCTCCCCAGCGCACGTCCGCAATCTCGCCCTCATCTCTGATTCGCAGCCCAATCGAGAACCAGCAGTCCGGACCCTTATATTGTTGCGGCGCCACGGTCGCGAGCGTGCGCTCAACGGCATTGGGCTTGTCTTTGAAAACCAGCTTGTAGCCGCCCTGCTCAATGCCGGCCACATCGGCCCTCAGGTTGATCTTGTCTACCCGATCATGCAGGAACGCAGCCCAGTCGTAAGGCACAACGGCGTTCAGATCCGCGACCAGCTCATCGAACGTGTAGGTCACAATCAGCGGTCCCGTTTCTCCGCCCTTGCCCAGGAAAATCTTCTGGAAGTCGTCCAGCGATTCTTTGTTCTGCGTGAGCTTGCGGATCAGCGTGTCCGCGTCAAGCCACAGCAGTTCGCCCTCGTCGTAGTAGTCCTGGCCGCGCTTCCAGTTTCCCCACGCAGGACTGCCTGTGCGCAGGATGCTCGCGGAAATCGCAGTGTCCTCAGTCGAGCGCCACTGCCGCCCTGGGCGATTGTCCAGACCGGCCGCGGTAATGGCCAGCATGTCGCGATACTGGGCCTGCGAAATAATCCCGGTGCGCGCGGCCAGCATATCTCCCAGATACTGCGTCATTCCCTCGTAAACCCACAGCAGAGCGCCCTGTTGCGCGGTGGCAAAGTCAGGCTGATACAGCCCCACAGGCCGCCGGTACTTGCCGTTCCACGAGTGCGTGAACTCGTGCGGCAGCAGATCGGCCTCCATTAGCTGATGCGCATCGTCGGCGTACCCCTTTTCCTCAACGCCGTTGTCCGACGACTGCCCGTGCTCCAGGCCCTCGTCGCCGGCTCCATCCGATAGCGTCAGCAGGAAGTGGTAGGCGTTGTAGTGATGCGATCGATAAAGGGCGCCTGCTTCGCGCACCAGGTTGTTCAGTTCGGCCAGCAGCGATGCGCGCAGGTTCGAGTCTTCTGGCGAATCGGAAACCACATCGATAAAATGCTTCGGTGAAATCTCCGGGGCGAGAGCAAACTCGTGAAAGTACTGCCCGGTGATGACCGGCGAATCCTCAAGTTGTTCCACGTTGGTGGCCGCATAGCGCGTGGTTGATCCCACGGCCGGAACCGGGTAGTGACCGGAGCCGATGGGCGTAAGCGCGGTGCCGATGCCCCAGCCCGCCGGAACAATCAGCGACGCCTGAATGGGAATGTCGCGAACCGCCGTCTTGGCCGGGTACAACAGCAGCCGCTCCCACTCCAGCACTGCCATCTTCTGGCTCACACGCTCCGTCACAATGCAGTCCAGATGGGCGTGGATCGTAGCCACGCCTCTCGGCACAACCAAATGGAACTGGAACAGGTCCACATCGTCGCGCCGCCACTGGATAGGTTGTCCATTGGCCGTGAACACAACGCCGGTAATTGAGTCCACCGGGCCGGTGGGCCGGTGGTTGCCCGGAATCCACTGCGGTGTGGTGAGCGTGAGCGGCCCCGCGGTCACCGGCAAATCGATCTCCGCGTGATAGAGCTTTCGAGGCGCGTCCGACAGGTCGGCAACAATCTGGATCGGGGCACTCTGCGCCAGTGCGGGGACGAATGCGCATGCAAGGAAAAGAGCTTGCGGCAAGGAAGCGGAAAGGCGGAACAGCCTGGTCATCGGCGGCGATATCTCCTCAGGTTTCAGCTTACCGCAGCACACGCGAGTCTCGGCATTTAGCTCATGCTGTCCTCAGGATGTCTCGCAAATATTGCCGGCTGATAATTACACGGTCGATTACTCGGCAAAGGTCTCCGCAAGCGCAGCCAGCACCTCCTTCAAAGTCTCCGGAGCAATCCCACCGGAGCGTTTCAATAGGCGTGTCTTGTCGACGGTGCGAATCTGGTCCAGCAGAATCAATCCATCCTTGCCCGCATGATGCACAGCGATGCGAAATGGGGCAGGACGGCTCCCGGTGGTCATCGGAGCCACAATTGCGGTCCGCAGATAATCGTGCATCTCCGGAGGAGAAATCACCACACAGGGTCGCGTCTTCTGAATTTCGCTCCCAACGGTTGGATTCAGGTTCACCAGCCAAACCTCGCCGCGCTTCACCGATCCAGGCTGCCCAGGCCCGCTCTTCACCACACCAACTCCGCGTCGCCCTCATTGGCAAAATCCGGCATCACCAGCGAATCGCCGTCGCAAGCCGCCAACTCCGCGCTGGCCGCAGCCCAGCCAGCGCGCGGCTCGGCTTTGGGCCGCCGCAGAACCACCGCATCTCCCTCCACCAGCATCTCCGCCTGATCCACCAGCCCCACCTGCTGCAGCAGCGGCTTGGGAATCAAGACACCCTGCGAGTTTCCCAATCGCCGAATAGTTATGAGCATGTCGCCCTCCATGTAACAACAATGTTACCACGAAGCGGTGGAATGCCAAATTGACGAAAAGGTAGGTGATGGTGCGATTCCGGCTTAATCAGGGCACACCTTGGCCGGTCCTTCACTCATCAAGCAATAGCGCCCCTTCAGGGAGAATTTCCCGCTCGTTGTTACAAGGGAAGAACTGCGTGATGCAGGAGAAGCGAAAATCCATCAATCTATCCCGCTCAGATTCGGTCTCCTGCGTCGTAAAGGAGACCATGATTCCGTATGGCCCCTTGTATCTCCGAGCGTTCCGAAATGGATGAGATGAATTAATATGCTCCAGGTCATAAGTGACGCGGAATTGGTCCTTTTCCCCCGCGGAGACTGTCAAACTCGGGACATATGCCCCTTCTCGGAGATACCAATCGCGCACTGGAAGCTCGACCTCTTCTGCGTACCACCGTTGCACAATGACGCCATGCTCGACATTCACTCCGGCACCCACCACTGAGTCCCGTAGACCTACGCAGTCCAGCACTTTCGGTAGCCAGTCTTTTGCTTTGTCGTCTGGGCTCGCACGGAGGAACTCGGGAAGTGTATGCCGAATCGAAAGATTGAGGTAGCAGCGGGTGCCGTTGTCCCCACACTCCGTCGCTAAAACTCCGCGATTCGCCCATTTCCGCAGAACCGATTCCGCTTCCACAGATGAATGGCCCACATTGATTGTTTTCAAGTCTGCGAGGAGCTGTTCTGCCTGCCACCGAAGGCGCCACTGCGAAATCTCTGCAAAGACCCAACCAGCAATTAGCAAACACAGTGACAGCATGATGATTCGACGCGACCAACGGAGGGCTGTCTTCATACTCGCCTCGAAGATAATCTTTGGAACTGACTTGCAATTGTCTCACTTCGGCTGCCAGCGGCACCAAGTTGGACAGTTCCGGCAGGTTGGTCGGAAATCCTGAAACTGTATCATCAAGGAATACGACGCAATCGATGTGAGGACGGTTCAATATGCATCTGAGACCAATAAAAACTGACGCCGACCACGAGGCCGCCCTCAAGGAAATCGAGCGCCTTTGGGATTCTCGGGAAGGCACCGCCGACGGAGACCGCTTGGAGATTCTCATAACCTTGGCGGAAGCCTATGAAGAAGCCCATTTCCCCATGGACCTGCCCGACCCTATTGAAGCCATCACGTTCCGTCTTGAACAGCAAGGCGAGGACAAAAGAGCGTTGGTTGGAATCATCGGCAATCGAACCCGCGTCTATGAGGTTTTGCGACGGGTTCGTGCCCTGTCGTTGACCATGATTCGGCAGTTGAACAAGCATCTCAAGATTCCAGCCGAAGTCCTCATCCGACCCGTCCGCTCCCGGAAAAGGAAGCAAGCGGCATGACAATGGTCGTGAAGGCGCCCGGTTGAGTTCAACGCAACCGCTCCCTTTACCCCTTCTTGATTGCTCCTTTAGCCCCCACGTGTTAAAGCTAAAGTACAGGGTACAAGCGGAATGGGCTTGCCACTCGGAACAGCACGGTTGCGGCGCGCTCTCCTCCATGGCTCAAGTTCATCCCCACCGGCGCCCTGAATCCGCGGTAAAGGAAACCCCAGTTCGCCATGAGCGCCGGCCTTCCAATCGAAATGGATACGCTTTTCGGAGACTACCCGCTCGACCGGGCGTTCGACGAAATGCGCGAACCCGGCGGCGAGTTGCGCGAGCACTACCGGGCACTGGCCGAGACCCTGGCCGGACTGCCCGCGGAGGAACTCCAGCGGCGCAAGCAGTCGGCGGACCTGTCGTTTCTTACCCAGGGCATCACGTTTACCGTCTACGGGCGCGACGAGGGCACTGAGCGTATCTTTCCCTATGACCTGCTGCCCCGCATTATTACGGCTCAGGAGTGGGACCGGATCGAGCGCGGCCTCACCCAGCGCATCACCGCACTCAACCTCTTCCTGCGCGATGTGTACTTCGACGCCAAGATTCTCAACGACCGTGTGGTGCCGCGCGAATTGGTATACAGTTGCAAACACTACCGCCGTCAGATGCGGGGCTTGCAGGTTCCGCGCAACGTCTACATCTCGGTGGTTGGGTCTGACCTGCTGCGCCTCAATACCGGCGAGTTCGTGGTGCTTGAAGACAACCTGCGCGTTCCCTCCGGCGTAAGCTACATGCTTACCAATCGCCGCGTCATGAAGCGCACGTTTCCCCAGCTCTTCCACAGCTACGGCGTGCGGCCCATCGAGCACTATCCGCAGGTGCTGCTGGCCACGCTGCGCTCGCTCGCTCCCGAAGGGCGGCCCGAGCCGAACATTGTTCTCCTTACGCCGGGCGTCTTCAATTCGGCCTACTTCGAGCACACCTACCTGGCGCGCCAAATGGGCATCGATCTGGTCGAAGGGCGCGACCTCGTGACCCACGACAACATGGTCTACATGCGCACCACCGACGGTCTCAAGCGTGTCGATGTCATCTATCGCCGCGTCGACGACGACTTCAGCGATCCGCTGGTATTTCGCGGCGACTCCATCCTGGGCTGCGGAGGGCTCTTCAACGCCTATCGCGCCGGCAACGTCACGGTCACCAACGCCTTCGGCACCGGACTCGCCGACGACAAGGCGCTCTATGCCTATGTGCCGAGCATCATAAAGTACTACCTGAATGAGGATCCGATTCTTCCCAACGTGAAGACCTTTCTGCTTACCGAAGACAAGGAGCGCCAGCACGTCCTGGCCAATCTGGATAAGCTGGTGGTCAAGGCGGTGGGCGAAAGCGGTGGCTATGGAATGCTCATCGGCACGCAATCCACGGCCCGACAGCGCGAGGAGTTTGCCCGCCAAATCGAAGCCAATCCGCGCAACTACATCGCCCAGCCCACGCTCGATTTTTCCCGTGCTCCGTGCCTCATCGGCAATCACCTAGAGCCGCGCCACGTCGATCTGCGGCCCTACATACTATTCGGCGACAAGGTAAACATCGTGCCCGGAGGCCTGACCCGCGTAGCTCTGGAAAAAGGATCGCTGGTGGTTAACTCATCCCAGGGCGGCGGCAGCAAAGACACCTGGGTTTTGGAACAGTAGCGCAACACTGAGTTAGGGAGAATACCCGCGATGCTTTCGCGCGTTGCCGACAGTCTTTACTGGATGAGCCGCTACCTTGAGCGGGCCGAGAATACCGTTCGCCAACTCGACGTGACCATGAGCCTGCTGCTCGATACAGGCGGCAGCAGCCCTGAAGTTCGCTGGCAGCGGATGATGGCTTCGCTCGGCAAGCCGGCCGGCATGGAGTGGAAAGACGATCTGGACGCCATGGCTCGTTCGCTGGTGTTCGACAGCCTCAATCATGTTTCGGTTACGTTTTGCGTCAACTGGGCACGCGAAAACGCGCGCCAGGTGCGTGAAGAGATCTCCACCGAGCAATGGCAGCGCCTCAACCGCCTCTATCATCAAATGCACTCGCCCCACACCCAAACCCAGTTCCGCTCGAATATCAACGATGCGCTGGCCTCGATTGTCGATGGTATTCACCTCTTCAAGGGAGTCAGCGACACTACCATGATCCATGGCCAGGGCTGGCAGTTCATGCGCCTGGGCCGATACCTCGAAAGAGCCTACGCAACCGCGACACTCCTTGAGGTCTACCAGCCGGAGGTGTTCCATGGGCAAGACCGCGAGCACTCCGGCTACCAGTACCTCGAGCTGGTAGGGTTGCTGCGTTGTTGCACATCGTTTGAAGCCTACTGCCAGGAATACACCGCCGACCTTGCTTCCGACCGCATTCTCGAGTTTCTCCTTCTCAACCGCGATTTTCCCCATGCCATCCGCTACTGCGTTGACAGCATGCGCCACGCCGTCGAATCCGTCCAGCGCACCGGCGGCCGGCGCGCTCCGGAAGAACTCACCTCGGTCATCGGCCGACTGCACGCGATGCTAAGCTTCACCACCATTTCAGACATCCTCTCCGGCAACCCGGCCGCATTCCTGCACAACATTCGCGAGCAGTGCATGACCATCCACGAACTTATCTACCGTTACTATGTCCATTACTCCATCCAATCCGCGCTGGCTGTTTAACGGGGAACGAGCATGAACTTCTATTCCATCCGCCACCTTACGCGCTTCCGCTACTCTCAGCCCATCAGCGAGAGCATCATGGAGACGCGCATGCACCCGCGCTCCGACTCCAATCAGCATTGCCTCACGTTTTCGCTCTCCGTCAGCCCGCGTTGCCGCGTCTTCAGCTACCGCGATCACCTGGGCAACAACGTGCAGCACTTCGACATTCCCGGCGAGCACACGCAACTTGTCATTGTTGCCGAGTCGGTCATCGAGCAGCAGTCTCTGCCCGACGTGCCTCACTTTCTCTCCCCCGATGCCTGGGCCGTACTTGACGACATGGTCGAGGCCGGCGACTACTGGGAGATGCTGCTGCCCTCGACCTTCGCCGTCGAAACGCCGGCGGTCGCGCTGCTGGCCAAGCAGATGGGCGTCACTCGCCGCGACGATCCGCTGATGCTGGTGCAGGAGCTGAACCAGCGCCTCTTTGAATACTTTGAATATGTGCCCCAGCACACGCGCGTGGACTCGCCCATAGACGAAGCCATCGTCAGCGGCAAGGGGGTTTGCCAAGACTTTGCCCACACCATGATCGCCCTGCTGCGCCATGTTGGCATCCCGGCTCGCTACGTCTCCGGCTACCTCTACCGCAGTCGCGAAGACCACGACCGCTCCACTCCCGACGCCACGCACGCATGGGTAGATGTGCTCATGCCCCATCTTGGCTGGGTCGGCTTCGACCCGACTAACAATCTTGTCGCTCATCACCGCCACATCCGCACCGCCGTGGGCCGCGACTACGCCGATGTCCCGCCCACTCACGGCATCTTCCGCGGAAAAACCGAGAGCGAGCTCTATGTGGCCGTGCATGTCGAGGCCAGCGAGACAGCCCCCGCCCTCGACCGCAAAATGCCCATCCCCGAGGACTGGAGCGTCCTGGTGGAGCGCGCCCAGCAGCCCCCGGAGGAAACCATCCCACTCATCGATATGCAGCAAATGCAACAGCAACAATAGTGCAGCTCCGGCCCCTTAACAATATCTGTCATCATGAGCGCAGCGGAAGGACCTGCTTTTCGTGAACCTGTCGCAACTCACCCTTCGCGCCCTCATTCGTCCATACGTTAGATTTCCCCTGAATCCCATCCATCGAGGCCCCGCCCCATGAAAAAGCTGCTCGCCCTCTTCGTCCTCGCCATTCCCCTGGCCGCTTCCGCCCAAAGTCCCAAACCGCCCACCACGCTACGCGGCGTGCTGCTTGAGCAACTCCACACCACGCACGATCAGGAAGAATGGTTCGTCCCCGCGAACATCGCCGTGCAGGGTCTTACCGCGGCGCAGGCTCAATGGAGCCCCGGGAAAGGCAACCACTCCGTCGGCCAACTGGCATACCACCTCTGGTACTGGGACGTGCGCGCGCTCCAACAGTTCAATGGCGAGAAGCAGGCCCCGTTCGACGGTAACAACAACGAGACTTTTGACAACTTCACCCCCGCGCAATGGGACGACCTGGTGAAGAAGCTCGACCAGGTAATGATCAATTGGGAAAAAGCCGTGGAGACAGCCGACGACCAGAAGCTGGCCGCGAATGCGTCGTTGATTGCGCACGTGGGAGCGCACAACGCCTACCACATCGGGCAGATTCTTTACGTGCGCAAGCTACAGGGAGTTTGGGATCCGAACAAAGGCGTCAAGTAGATCTGGCGCAGTCAGCGCAGATGCCAAACCTGCCAAAAAATGCGCCGTGCCCCATCCATTCGCCTTTTTCTGGCGAATGGGTGGGCGACCACAAAGCTCAACCCCGCGGCCTTGTCCGGCCTGTATATCCTTCTATGCAGTCAGCGAAGGCACGTCCAGAGTATCGCGGTCCCAGCGGGCGCAATTCGCAGCCGCCTCATAGGTGCTTTGCAGAAACTGGAGCAGTGCCGCATCCGGATCGGGCGAAAGGCGCATGGCCTCGTACGGGAACACGAATTCGCCAAAGCTGGCGTTGAAGCGGGCCTGCGCCGGCGCAATAGGATACTGCGCGTAGCCGGGCGGTTCCGGATAGGCATAACTGTAAAAGAAAGGCTCAATGCCGGGTGCGCCGGGCCAGAATCCGCAACTGCTCACCTCGTGCGAATAAGCATCGCGCGTTACCCGATCGCACAATCCAGGCATGCTGGGATGCTCCGGTGCTGTGCGGCCGGAAAAGCGAGTACAGGCCAGATCCAGCGCGCCCCAGAACAGATGGATGGGGCTAACCTTGCCCCTGAATGCTCCACGAAAAACACTGAAAACACGCGTGGTTTGCAGCAAAACCCGCCAGAAACGCCGCGCGAACTCGGCGTCGTAGGCGCAGTGAATCCGATCCTGCGCAAAAGGGATGGGATTCGCGACCTCGCACGGCATTTGCCAAATGCGCACCGGCGTTCCAAGGCTATCGAGCGCGGCCATCGCCTCACCGTAAAACTCGGCCACCGACATGGGCCGCAGAATGATCGCGCGCCGCTCGCCATCGCTGGTTTGGGCCACAAGCTCGTGATCGAGAAAATCGAAATCGATCTGCAACATGCGAGATCCATGGCTCATCGGCAAAGTGGTGAGCCCGCGAACGGTGGGGTAGAGCGTCACGTTCCAGGTGTGGTTGACGTGCGGCGTCAGTGCCAGCCGCACTTTGCCCACAATCTGCATCCACATCTGCAATGTTGCGCAGGTGTCGCTCCACTCGCTCTGCGGCAGCTCCGGCCACACCTCAGGCTGTCGTGTCAGGGAATCGGTCTCGCTCATCTTCCGCCTTGCTCCTGCACCATCGTAATTGCAATCTCCGATTGAAATCGCGAAGAAAATGAAAAGGGCGCCCCGGTATTCGCCAGGACGCCCAATCCGGTTTAACGCTCAGTTGCGGATTTAGTTGAAATTCCCGCCCGGCAGACCCCTCAACTCCTCCATCTGTCGCTTCAAATCCTGAAACCCTTTCGGGTCAACCTTCAAGTCTTCCGGCTTGAAGTTCTTCCGGAACTCATCCATCTGCTGCTTCAACTCGTCCATTTGCTTCCGGTCAAACTGAAAACTGTTGGCCTTCCACTCATCGCGCACCTTCTCCGCCTGCCGGCGCAACTCCTCAGCCTGCTCCGGGCTCATCTTGAACTGCTCCATTTGCCCCGCCTTCATTTGCTCCACCAGCCCCTGAGCCTGATCGCGCAGCGACTTGGCCGCCTGCCCATCGGGGCCAAACATCTGAGCCATATCCAGGTCGACTTCGGCAACCAGCGGGCAATCGCCCGAGGAAAAAAGCTGATCTTGCTCAAGCATGCCTGTCTTATGCTTCGAGTCCACCTGCAGGGTCAGCGTTTGCTGCTTCCTGTCGCGCAGAATCGTCACCTGCACCGGCTTGCCCTCGTTGGCCCGCAGCGCGCGATCCCAGCCGGAAAGCGTAGTAATCGCGTCTGGACCCACCTTCAGAATCACGTCGAAGGCCTTCAGTCCCGCCGCCGCTGCCTCGCTCTTGCGCGCCACCTGCTTCACCATCAGCCCGTTCGTCACGCCCAGGTAATCGGCCATCTGCGAGGTAAGCGGCTCCACCATTGCGCCCACGTTCAGCGTGCTGCCGAAAATCGGCATCCCAAACACGCCAGGCAGCGATGCGTCCCCGCCTCCGCCGTTCAGGATTCCAAGCCCCGGACTCGGCTGCGCAAACACATCGCCGCCTTTGCCAAGCTTGGTCCACACGTTCCGCTCCATCACCCTGCGATCTGCCAGTTCCACCCCAAGAGTCTGAATGTTGCCGTCGCGGCTTATTTCAATGCTCACCTTGTGTCCCGCAGGAATCTCTCTCAGCATTCTGCGCAACTGCTCGGCGCCCTCAACGTTCTGCCCGTTCAGCTGCAGCACAACATCGTTCACTTCCAGCTTGATCTGCCCAGCCGGCGCATCGTGGTCAATCAGCGTGATTACCGCGCCTCTAACCTCTTTCAGCTTCAGCGCCTGAGCCTTGTCCTGATCCACATCCGCCACATCCACGCCCAGGTATCCCTGGGAACTGGCGGAGTGCAGCAGCAGCGGACTCCCCTCCTGAACCAGTTCTACAACCCCGCCCCCCTGCGCATGCGTGCCTGGTGGAGCAATTGCCATGCCCATTCCCACCAGCACCACACTTCCAACACTTCGCCACTGCCTCAAAATGTGCTTCATTTTTCTTCTCCCGCGGTTCCTTTTTTCCCGGCCCGCACTCTCTTCTGACGGCGCGGTGATCGGAAAGGTAGGTAGGTTCTACTGAATCTCCGGTACTCGACTCAAAGCTTGTCTCGAAACGGTCCGGATTTCAGGATTATGGTCCGAATTGGCAACAGTATGCAATACCTGTCTTACGCTGGTATCGCCTTCCACCGGCAAAAGTATGTTAATCGCCGCAGTGCGAATCCGAGCGTCGCTGTCGTTCATCAGCGCCTCCAGAACCGCGTCGCGCACCCGAACATCCTGTGCTACGTAAGGCTCCAAGCCCTCCAGCGCCTTCTGGCGAACCCCGGCGTTCTTGTCGTAGCGCAATGCAACCATCAGCGCATCCCGAATGCCTGTCGCCTGGCAACTGTGCCCCGCCCGGCACTCATCCGCCAGCAGTCCCACCGAGTCGTCGCGAACTCCCGCCGAGGCCGAATCTTCGCTGGCCAGCATCAGCAGTTGCCGAATCGAAGGATCGTTCAGCGATCCCTGAATCCGTTGCGGCACCACCTGGTTGTAGCGAACCTCAACGATCTGGCTATTCGGCTGCCGCACAATGCTCGATATATTGGCGATTTCCGCCGGCCCGCCCGGGTTCTGCGCCTTATCGACCATTGTCTGCACAGACTGCGCTGTCTGGGCCGTCTGGGCCGCGCGGTTCTGGGCAAACTCAAATCCGCCCAGGCTCCCCGCGCCGGCTCCGGCCACCAGCAACAGGCAAGCAGCCACCGGGGCGGCTTGCAGGCTGGCAAAGTTGTTCATCATGCGCTGGTTCACGCGTTCATACCAGCGCCGCGGTGGCAGCGCGTCCAGCGCCTCTTCGAGGCGCATTCTCGACCGCGCCACCAGGTTCGCTCCCGGCTCGCGAACCGGATGCGCGCTCGCCAGCAGCTTCAGTGCCAGCAACTCTTCCTGTTCCTTATGGCACTCCCCGCATCCGGTCATGTGCCGCTCCAGCTCATGGGTGTGCTCGTCGGAAAGCTCTCCGTACGCCGCCGTCACAATCCGCTCGTGCGCTAGCTCGCAATTCATCGTCACGTCCTCTCAACCTCAAATGACCAGTATCTTGTCCCCGCTATCCGCATCCCTTTTCGGGATTGCCGGGGATCCCCTACCGCAACTCCGCCAACTGCGTTCGCAACTTCTTCGTTGCTCTGAATAACGTATTTTTGGCGGTCTCTTCCGTCGTGCTCAGCATCTCCCCAATCGTTCGCAGTCTTAGTCCCTGATAGTGCTTCAGTTCAAAAACCATTCGCTCCCTGGGCGTCAGCTTGTCCAGCGCCGTCTGTATCTTTTCGCCCAGCACCTTGCGGTCCAGTTCCTTCGCCGGGTTTGAAAACGACCGGTCGTCGGAGACTGAAGCCAGCAGGTCGATCTCGTCTCCGGAATGGTCCATGACCACCGCGTGGTCTTCGCGCCGCGTCTTCTTGCGCCGCAGCTGATCCAGACAAAGGTTGGTCACTATCCGGTAAATCCACGTGTAAAACGAGCACTCGAACCGGAAATTCCCGATATAGCGGTAGGCCTTCAGGAATGCTTCCTGATAAATGTCCTCCGCGTCGTGCTCGCTGCCCGTCAAATGCAGAGCCAGCCGCAGCACCTGGTGCTCATACTGCCGCACCAGCGAGTCGAAGGCCGTCCGCGATCCATTCTGCGCCTCGCGGATCAGTTCCATCTCCGGCGCGCGCGCCTGCAGGCGATCTTGCCCGCCCTTCGGTCCGTCGATTGCGGTGGTCGCAGCCATACCTGGGAAGGATTGTACCCTCCGCGCCGCCGGCCATGCTACACCGGACGGAGCTGCAACCGTGGAAGTGGGGTAAATCACCGCATCCGTTGCCATAGTTTCTTGCGCTCCGGGAAAAGAAAATGTCCGTGTTGGGTAGACGGCGAAAGCCCGGCTTGGTGAGCATTCCGGTCCGCAGATCCAAAGCGTCCGCCAACTTGCTAACTCGCCATGCCTGCGAAGCGGGCGCTAACTTGCTAAATTCACTTCCAAGAACCCGGCTCCCTTCTCACTCCAACTCTTCGAGCTCCCCCAATCCCAGCTAAACTAGAAAGCGATGAACGGAAATCTCTTTGAAGCTCCCACCCCCGCCTCCTCTGAAGGCTGGTTCACCGCCCACTGCGACGGCGGCTCCCGCGGCAACCCTGGTCCATCCGGCTACGGCGCCATCGTCGAAGACCCGCAAGGCCGCGTCGTTGCCCGCCTCAGCGACTTCCTTGGCAACCAGACCAACAACTATGCCGAATACTCAGGCCTTATCGCGGTGTTGAAGTGGGCAAACGAGAACGGCACGAAGCGCCTCCGCGTCATCTCCGACTCCGAGCTCATGGTCAAGCAGATGAAGGGTCAATATAAGGTAGCCAGCCCCGTTCTGCTCCCGCTTTATCAAGTGGCTCGCCGCCTGGCTGCCAAACTCTACCGCTTCGAGATGCGCCACACTCTTCGTGGCGGCAACCAGGAAGCCGATCGCCTGGCGAATGAAGCGATGGACAAAGGCATGGGGAAAACCAGGGAACAGGGAACAGGGAACAGGGATCAGAGCCGTCCGCCCGAGGCCTCCTCGGTCTCATCGAAGCGGGTGCCCCAGATCTCGAATTTGAGATCTGGGAGTCAACCAACTCCTCCCGCCAAACCCGCCCGCCAGATCCTCGAAGGCTATGTAAAAGGCGGCGTAGTCCATCTGCTGGAAGGCGAACTCCCCGACGGCATCTTCGTAAAAATCATCCGCGAATAGACACGCGGTGTTTGTTCCTCTCCCCAGCCGCCGCCTATGCGGTTCCAGCTTCCGCCGCCATGCGCGCGCGCCAAGCCTGCCACAAATGACGTCTCTCGTGCGCGACGATGATATGGAGACCCGTAGCCAGGCTGAAACGCACGCCAGGCATAAACGGGTTTGGATAAAGTACCGAGGCTAGGTCGATGTCGGCGTGAGCATGCAGAAACGCGCGTACCTCGGCCTGTTCAGCCAGAAAACAGCGGAATCCCTCCGCCAGACTCGACTCCGTGCTCGGGACGATACTTCGCGGCGCTTTTATTCGAGCTTTCACTGGCGGCTCTATCATTCGTACGAAGAACCCGCCTATCCATCCCGGAATCGCTTCGCGCCGGCGCAGTCTCCCACGCTGCCGGGCCCGGATGGCTGGCACCTCCATCGCGGCGAGATAGGCGCGGTTCGTGATCCCCAGATGATCCAGGCACTGGGCCACGCTCCACGAACCGGGCTGAGCGCGCCAAGAGGCGTTAGCTTCCGTGATCCCGGCAATGAGTGCCCGCGCATCGCTCTCTGCGGCGTCGAGTTCGTCTTCTATTTTCTTGATATCCGCCGGCAAGCTCACACAATACCCCTGAAATATGAAAAGATCGGGTGCCCCAGGTCTCGATTCTGAGACCTGGGAATTCCCCACTCAACGAAACAAAATCTATCCGTTGTAGTTCGCCACGACCCTCGCCACTTTCCCCTCGGCGGACAGCTCCATAAACTCCGCCGTCCGCGTCCCCCTCTGATTCGCGTAAACCAGCACCACGCTGTTCAACGCCCAGAACACATCTTCAAGCCGAAACTGCAAATCCGGATAGGCCTCCAGCCCGCGCTGAAAGTACGAGCGCAAATTCGCCTTCCCGGCCACCAAGCCATCCGTCGTCCCCAACAGCCTGGCCGCGACCGGTGAAGTCAATTCAACCGCATCCTCATAGTGCGCCAGTATCAGTTCCAGATCGTGCGTGTTCCACGCCGCAACCCAATCGTTCGCTAGTATCCACGCCTCTTCTTTGGTCATTCCATCCCCCCATTCAACTTCAGCGGCAATCGGCCTCTACGGCTCATCCTTATAGATATGAACTTCCAGCTTGCCGCCTTCCTCAAGCCGCGCCCGAAACATGCCGGGAGTGTTGAAGCTGAAGGCGGTTTGCCCGTCCGGTGTGAGCGCGATAACGCCGCCGTCCCCATGCAGCGCTTCCAAATCCTTGTGGATCACCTCGTCGGCGGCCTGCTGCAACTTCATGCCCTTGAACGCGACCAGGTTGCAAATCTCGCGCGCCACCCCCAGCCGGATAAAGTACTCGCCGGTGCCCGTGGCGGATACCGCGCACGACTGGTTCGACGCATAGGTGCCCGCGCCGATAATCGGCGAGTCGCCCACGCGTCCCGGCATCTTGCCCTGTAATCCTCCTGTGGAGGTGCCCGCTGCGATATTCCCCTGCCGGTCGAGCGCCACCACGCCCGTAGTGCCGTGGCTGCGCGGGTCTGCGCCCTCATCGTAAAGCGCTACAGGCACAGGCGCGCCCGGCGGCGGCGCGCCGGCTGGACGCGGCGGAATCGGCTTGCCCTCTTTCTGCAATTGCTTCACCAGCGACTGCCACCGAGCCTCTGTAAAAAAGAAGCTCTGGCCCACTTGCTCCAGTCCCACCCCCGCGCCAAATGCGTCAGCGCCCGGGCCAATCATCATCACATACGGAGACTTCTCCATCACCGCGCGCGCCAGGCTGATGGGATGCCGCGTGCGGGTGACGCCCGCAACCGCGCCGGCCTTCAAATTCGATCCGTCCATAATCGACGAGTCCAACTCGTTCTTTCCTTCGGCAGTGAACACCGCGCCGCGCCCGGCGTTGAACAGCGGATCGTCTTCCAGGATGTTCAGCACAGCTTCAACCGCATCCAGCGCCGAACCGCCGCGATCCAGAACCTTCGCGCCGGCCTCAGTGGCCGCCGTCAAACTTGCCCGATAATCCGCGTCGCCCTTGGGCCCCAGAGCAGACCGCTCAATCACTCCCGCGCCGCCATGCACCACGATGCTCCAATGGTGCGCCGCAGGCTGCTGCGCCCCGGCGGCAACCAGAGTTCCAACCACCATCCCAGCCATCAACGAAACCCGTAAGGCATATCTCATCCCCCGCCCTCCCCAACTTCTTCACTTCATCACTTTCTCACTCGTTCACCTCATCACTACAGCCCCGAGCCTGAAACAAGCAACACAAAACTGGCTGTCATTCTGAGCGAACGGGGCCCCGAACGTCTCTCAGTTCGGGGGTGGTGAGTCGAAGAATCTGCGGTTGTTCTTCGATGAACTTCAGACTAACCGCACCTTTTCACTTCTTCGGAATCGTCAACTCCGCGCCTTCGCCAACCTTATATGTTTCAGCAAAGTTGCGCTGGTTTATGCCAATCGACAGCCGTCCGCGCGAATCGATGTAGAAAAGCTCCTTGCCAATACGCACATCGCTGAAGGTCTTTACAAACGGAAAAGCATAACTCTTCCCGCCTAGAGTTACCGTAACCTTGTCGCCGAGTTTGTAGCCGAGTTTAGCAAATGTCTCAGCCGGTACGTTGAGCACAAGGTTGCCGAAAGGCCCGTCAGTGCCGACAACTTCGCCGTGCAGTCCCTGGGCATCCACGGTCGCGTTGTGTAGATCGAGGCGCACCAGTTTGCTGATATCGAGCGACGGTCCCGCAGTAGTCCAATCGTCTCCCCGCGCCAGGTGCGCCCCCGCTGGAGAAAAAATGTCGCGCCCATGAAACGTCGACGAGATGCCGGAGCCGATCATCCACGACGGGTTGGTAATTTCGCGAGCTTCTACAATGCCGTCGCGGTCCTGGACCAGCGTGAGCAGTCCGTTGTCGGGAAGCACGAAGAATTGACCGATGCGCGATTTGGCGATGATAGCCTTGCGCGTGGAACCCACGCCGGGATCGATAACTACCACGAAGACCGCGTCTTTGGGGAAGTAAGGCGCGGAGCCGGCCAGGAAGCGCGCGCCCATGGCGATGTTATAAGGCTCGGACTGGTGAGTTATGTCGAGGATGCGCACCCCCGGCGCAATGCCGTCCATGACGGCTTTGCAGATTCCCACGGCATCGTCCTTCACGTCGAAGTCGGTCATGAAGCCGATTACCTTGGTTGGCTGTTGCGCCGCGGCCGTCCATGCCATCGCTGCCGCCATGAATGCCGCAATTAGAATTTTTCTGGTACGGTGCATATGCACGATCTCCCGGTTTCCTCCCATAGTATCGCGTGACGGCGCGAATCGCTTTGTGCGGAACCACTTCTCGGGTAACATCGAAATCAATGTTGCTACGCGCGCAAACTCTTCTTCCAGTTTTTCTCTTGATCGCTCCGGCAGTTTCAGCCAGCGCCAAACCCCGCCCCATCCCCGTGAAGGTAGTTGTAGTCGCCATGTTCGAGGTAGGCGCAGACACCGGCGACCAACCCGGAGAGTTGCAGTATTGGGTTGAGCGCGACCACCTCGACCGCGTCTATCCGCTCCCCGCCGGATACCACGCCGCCCGCATGAACGACGACGGCGAAATGGCCATACTCACCGGCCAGGGAACCGCGCACGCCGCTGCCACCATCATGGCGCTCGGCCTCGATCCGCGCTTCGACCTCACCCACGCTTACTGGCTCGTCGCCGGCATTGCGGGTGGCTCGCCCGACCGCGTCTCGCTTGGCTCGGCGGCATGGGCGCGATGGGTTGTGGATGGAGACCTGGGCTACGAGATCGATGCGCGCGAGATTCCGCCCGGCTGGACAACCGGCTATGTTCCTCTGCGCAAGTCAAAGCCGTTTGACCCCCCAGCCGCGCCTCTCGATGGCCAGGTGTACGCGTTGAACGCCGGCCTCGCCGAATGGGCCTTCGACCTGACGCGCGCCACGCCGCTCGCCGACTCCGACCATCTCAAGGAGATTCGCAGCCACTTCGACGGTGCTGCCGCTCAGCGGCCGCCGTTCGTAACCGTGGGCGACGAAATTTCCTCATCCACCTATTGGCACGGCAAGCTCCTTGACGCGTGGGCCGCGCAGTGGGTTCCCTACTTCACTGGCGGCAAGGGTGAGTTCGCCACCACGGCCATGGAGGACACGGGCACGCTGCAGTCGCTGGAGTTCCTTTCCAACGCCGGGCTTGTGAATTTGAAACGCGTCCTGATCCTGCGAACGGTAAGCAACTTTGACCGCCAGCCCCGCGACCTCAGCGCCGCCGAAAGCCTGGCCACGCAGCGCATCGGCAAGTACAGCGGCTACCTGCCCTCGCTTGAAGCGGCCTATACGGTGGGCCACGCAGTGGTGAGCGAACTCCTGACGCACTGGCCAACGTACCAGCAGACCATCCCCGTCGTCGATCAACCCGCATCGCCGAAGCCATAAAGATGCGCCCTTGGCGAAAACAGGCCGGACAGTGCAGAATGCTAGAGTTCCGCAAATCCTTCCCTTGAATGCGCCGTAAGTCCGCCAGGGCACTATTCGTCAGGATGAATGAAACCCGTCGCGCAACACCTGTTTGGCATGGAGGCCTGTTTTGAAGCTGAACTACCTAACGCTTGCCCTGTTCGTTGTCCTCGCGATTCTGTTTGCAACCAATGTTCAGTGGCTTCCTTTGGACTCCATGCGGATCGTCGGACTTTGCATTGCAATTCCGTCGTTCGCACTTTTTATTCTCGCCCGCATTCAACTGGGGCGGTCCTTCAGCGTCGAAGCCAAAGCAACCGCGCTGGTGACCACAGGCCTTTATTCCCGCATCCGCAATCCGATCTATTTTTTCGGTGCAATGATGATGGTTGGTGTGATCGTCTGGGCTGATAAGCCCCTGCTGTTTCTCGTCTTCGTCATCCTCATCCCGTTGCAGATTTATCGAACCCGGCAGGAGGAGCGCGTGCTGACAGAAAAATTCGGTGAAGCGTATCTGGAATACAAGCGCAAGACGTGGTTATGAGCGAGCGCGGCAAACAAGGAATAAGCCGGGCGCAAATTCTTGAAGCGTGTAACAAATCTTAAGGAACACACAATGCACTCTGTTTGGTTTGGCGAGTTTATGGGCACACTGGTCCTCGTGCTGTTGGGCAACGGAGTCAATGCCGGCGTCACGCTGCGCAAATCGTATGCGGCAGACGCAGGCTGGATGGTCGTTGCAACCGGATGGGCTTTGGCCGTGCTGTGCGGCGTGTTGGTGGCGCAGGCCTTTGGCAGCGCGGGAGCAAACCTCAATCCCGCCATCACGCTGGCTGCCGCGGTTACCAGCGGAAATTATTCCCAGGTGGCAAGCATGTGGAGTGCCCAGTTACTCGGCGCAATGGCCGGCGCATCGCTCATGGCTCTGCATTATGCCCCACACTGGGCACTTACGCCAGGCCCCGTGGACAAGCTAGGTGTCTTCTGCACCAATGCAGCCGTGCGCAGCCCTTTGCTGAACATTGTGAGCGAAGCGCTGGGCACTGCGGTGCTGGTGCTGGTCGCAGGCGCCATCTTCTCGCATGGTGTGTCTGCAAACGGCCCGGCTGCGGGACTCGGGCCGTGGCTGGTGGCCAGCCTCGTTTGGGGTATCGGCCTCTCGCTCGGCGGCACCACCGGTTACGCCATCAACCCGGCGCGCGACCTCGGTCCGCGCCTCGCTCATTGGCTGCTTCCCATTCCCGGCAAGGGCGGCTCGAACTGGCGCTATGCGCCCATTCCGATCGTCGGCGACCTTGCGGGAGCCGCGCTGGCCGGGTTGCTGTTGCGCTGTGCGCATTTATGACAGTGACACTCAGCGATCCGTCTTCGTCAATAGAAGCTGCAGCTTCTTGCGGATATGACCGACGATGGAATTCATCCGAGTGGTTTCGGTAATATCCCCGTTCTTAACAAGATCATGGATGGTCTCGTCTAGGACATTCCAGAGCGGTGTTCCTCTATGCATCTCATAAGGGCTGTCTGATTGCGGGGATTATCTTGTTCTCGGTCTTCTATCCAATTGAAAGATCCCTTCCCCTATTCCAGGCACGAAGCAACCACCGCCATCGCCGCTATCGCCGCCGTCTCCGCTCTCAAGATGCGTGGACCCAGCGATACCGCGCGCCAGCCGTTGGCGTCGAACAGCGCTTCTTCTTCGGGAGCCCATCCGCCTTCCGGGCCAATCGCAATTTCCAATGTGGGCATCTCAGCTTGCGCCTGGGTTATCGCTTCATCCAGCGCATTGCGTAGCGTGGTGGTGCGCTCCTGCTCCGCCAGCACGATGCGCGAAGCGCTTGAAGCAGCGCGCACCCATGTGGACAGCGGTGCGGGATCGTGAATCAGCGGCACATCGGAGCGGCGCGACTGCTGTGCAGCTTCGTGCGCAATGCGGCGCCATCGCTCCACGCGCTTCTCTGCGGCCAGTGCCAGGTGCTTCTCCGTGCGGCGCGCAATAACCGGTGCGATCGCCGCAATGCCAAGCTCGGTGGCCTTCTCAATCGCCCATTCCATGCGATCGAATTTATACACGGATAGAACCAGCATCACAGGCAAGGCGGGATCGGCCTCGAGTTCCGCAATAAGGTTGAAGCGAATCTCGTTGGGAACCACCGCGGCCACCACCGCATGGAACACGCGGCCTCCCGCAACCACATCGGCCTCCATGCCGGGCGTGGCGCGCAGCACGCGCGACAGGTGTTCGGCGGGCGCGCCAGCGATGGTGGCTGTAGCTTCGTCCCAATGCTCGGCAATCCAGCGTCGTCGGGTCATGGCGGTTCTTTGAAACAGTCTCTCCGCTATCGAGTCTATTCTCTTTTCAACTGCAACTATGGCGGAAACACTTAGGGGGACGCTGGATGCGTCCCCCCTCGGTGTTGCCTTTTACTACTGTTGCCTTTCGGTTGGATGGTCCGCTACTTCTTCTTTGCGGCCTTCTTTGCGGCCTTCTTCGCGGGTGCCTTCTTGGCTGCTTTCTTGGTTGCCATTTGCCTATTCTCCCTTTCGATGGGTTGCATCGATTCTGCAATAAATTATTGCAGTTGAAGAATGTATAGATTCATGCTTCGCAAGTGTCAAGAGAAAACTGTAGCAAGAGTGGAAAAATGGTCAACAATTATTTTCACTTTGCATCGAAGATCGTTTTGCGGAAGCGTGTCGTGCCGTGAATCGGTTCATTGTCGGGCATCATTTCCCGCATGATGCTGCCGCACGCTCCTTCACAAACTGCGCGAGCGTTCCAACTTCGCGACGTTGGATCAAGTCATCGAGATAGGGTTCGCGGTCTTTCGGGTTCCCGTTAAGCAGCAACTCATACACACGCAACGCGCCTTCCATTCCGGCCTGATACTCGGCAAGCTTATCGTCTTTCCTATCGGGGTTCTCAATCACAAAGGCGGCCTGCCCCATGAACTGGCCGCCAAAGATCGTTGAAGCGTCCTTCTTGTCGCCCTTGGGCAGCTTGTCGAGAAGGATGCAGGCGTGAACCGTTATGTCGGGCACATCGACGAGCCACTTCAGAACCCACCCGAATTGATCCTTTGCATGTGGGCCAAGCGGTTCGGCCTGCCACTCGTGAATGTTCTCAAGCGCCAACTTCCGTTCTTCGGGTGTCGACGGTCCGCGATCCGCCGCGTATGTGGCAATAGGGGTGAGCAAAATTGCACAGCCCAACATTGCGGCGAATATAGAACGCACAAACATGGCTGGAATCCTCGCCAACAAAGCCACCTCTTTTGAGAGCACTGTGCAAACCAACTCAGCACTCGATGATGTTTAGCGCAAGACCCGCCAGGCTGGTCTCCTTATAGCGCGATTGCATGTCCAGCCCGGTAAGGTACATGGTGCGGATCACCTGGTCGAGAGAAACCTTGTGGCTCTCCTGCTCGTTGAGTGCGAGGCGCGAGGCCTGCACGGCTTTCGCTGCGCCCATCGCGTTGCGTTCGATGCATGGAATCTGCACCAGGCCCCCGATCGGATCGCAGGTCATGCCCAGGTTATGCTCCATTGCGATCTCGGCGGCGTGCTCCACTTGACCGTTGGTGCCGCCGAGCGCGGCGGTAAGTCCGCCGGCAGCCATCGAGCAAGCCACACCCACCTCGCCCTGGCAACCCACCTCCGCGCCGCTGATCGAAGCGTTCTCCTTATATAGGATGCCGATGGCTGCCGAAGTCAAAAAGAAGCGCATCAGTCCTTCATGGTCCGCCTCGGGCATGAAGCGATGGTAATAGTGGGCCACGGCCGGTACTACACCGGCAGCTCCATTGGTGGGCGCGGTCACCACGCGGCCACCCGCGGCATTCTCTTCATTCACCGCCATCGCGTAAACCGTTATCCAATCCAGCGGCGCAAGCGGATCGCCGCGCAATCCGTCGGCCTCTTTTGCGCGCAGCCGCTCTGCCAACCCGTGCGCCCGGCGGCGAACGTTCAGGCCGCCCGGAAGAATTCCTTCCGCTCCAATGCCGCGCTCCACGCACGATTGCATCGCTTGCCAGATACGCACGATGCCTTGCCTCACTACCTCCACAGGTGCTCGTTCCTGGTCGCGCGAAACCAATGCGCATTCGTTCTCAAGCATAAGCTGGCTAATCGAGAGTTCGTTTGCGTGCGCGGTGGCCAGCAGTTCCGCCGCGTTGTGAAACGGAAACGGAATCGCCGGCTGCTGATTCTGCGCGGAAGGGTCAACGCCGTCCTCGAGAATGAAACCGCCGCCGATCGAAAAAAACGTGCGCTCGTCCAGACGCACCCCGGCCCTATCCAACGCAGTTAACCGCAGACCATTGGGATGCCGCGTGATTGATCCCGGCGGAAACATGATGGAGCGCTCGAAGAGAAGATCGCAAGCTTCATGGAACGGAATAGTCCGCTCGCTGCCCAAGTCGATCCTCTGCGCGGCTCGAATGCCCGCGACCGTGGATTCGATTGCCGCTGGATCGATGTTCGCCGGCTCGTTCCCTGAAAGACCCAGCAGCACAGCCCGGTCGGTGGCGTGACCCAGGCCGGTCAGCGCAAGCGAACCATACAGCGTTGCCTTCACCCGCGCCACTGTGTCCAGCACGCCGCGGGGCGCAAGTTCGCGCGCAAAGCGGCAAGCCGCGCGCATGGGCCCCATCGTATGCGAACTCGAAGGGCCGACACCGATTTTATACAGATCGAAGAGACTCGTGGTCACGGATGAGATTGTAGGCCAATTTCACTCGAAGTGTCCCGCCACCATTCTGCGGAGCTTCGGATGCAGTTTTACGGAAGTAGAAGCTTGGCGCTCTTCAATTCACCGTTGGACGAGGGCTGGCCGCATGGTGTGTGCGCTTGACATGATACATGGCAATGTCGGCGTCGTTGAGCAGTTTCTCGAGCGTGAAGTCCTTGCACGCGGCGCAACGCACCACGCCTATGCTCATGGAAAGCTGAATGCCGTCGGCGCATCCGCGGTTGGAACGCGCAATGCCATTTTGAAGCCGCTGGCGAAGATGGTCGTGAGTCTGCATCATGGTTCCGAAGACCACAAACTCATCTCCGCCAATGCGGGCCACTACGTCGATTTCGCGAAACGTTTCGCGAAGCACTTGCGCGGCCCTGATCAGCAGCCGGTCGCCTGCCTCGTGCCCGAATCGGTCATTGATGGATTTGAGTCCGTCCACATCGGCCATCAAAAGTTCGGCCGTCTTTCCGGAACGATGCGCCTCGCGCAACTGTTGATGAGCCATCAGCAGAAAGCCGCGGCGATTGTAGAGCCCCGTCAGCTCATCGGTGAGCGAAAGCCGGCTTATCACCTTGTTGGCCGCCTCTAACTCCGCGGTCCGCTCGTGAACGCGCTGCTCCATCTCCGCGTGGATGCGCACATTCTCCAGTGCCACAGCGGTTGTGCCGGCCAGGGCCTTCAGCAGCCTCATCTGCTCAGGCGTGGGTAGAGTCTTGGTGGCCCAATAGTTTCCTATGGCGCCCACCGGCTGTTCGCAGCGAATGGGAACCATGGCCAGGCTTTGAACAAACGTCCGGCGATAGACTTCCGCCGGAATCCGCTCATCGGCGTAAACGTCCTCAATCATCACCGTCTCGCAGTGGTCCATCGCCCAGCCGCTGATGCACTCGCTCATGGGAAATCGCGAGCCCTTCCAGAGCGGGCCGATGGCATCCTCGTCGGCGTAATAGCACTGCTCGCCTTCGCGCAGCACAAAGGTTGCGCCGTCCGAGCCGGTCAGAACCCGGGCGGCATGGCGAACAATCTCCATGACCCTCGGCAGATCGCGGGCCAGAGACAAATCCTGGACTACCTGAATCAGGTACTCCATGCCTTTGGTGTATGCACAGTAATCCGCCTGCGGATTGCATACCGCAACCGTGAGAACGTTTTCAGAAGACATCCAAGAAAAACCTCTGGGGAAGAATCTCAGGGGCCCAATAGAAGGGAAAGTTCGCGTTGAAAATAATTATACCGATGAAAATGCAACTTATTTACAGAAAAGTCACCGGAACATCACGATTGTCCAACGCTCATTCATCGGCAATTGTCGCCGTCCTTCCCTGAGAACGGATGCGGCAGGCGGCTTGCCCAGGCGTGACCGGGAACAAGGAGTCATCGTCATCCTCGGGATTTGTTTCTGTCATAGCCGCCATGTGGCTGACCGCCGTCACACCATGGCACGGCTGGCAACATCATTTCAAGAATGAGAAAGAGGGACCGGCCGGTTGGCAGAGATTTCCGGCTTACCCTGTCCAGCCGCTCGCATGGGTCCCATAGTATGCGAACTCGAAGGGCCGACACCGATTCTGTAGAGGTCGGAAAGCCTGGTCGTCATAGGTGGCTCGCCTACCTGATCGAGGTTACGCCTTCAGCGGGTGCAAGGATGATCTTGTCCCGGATGGTGTCCGGATAGACGCTGCCGAGGAGGATGAACTCCCGGGTTTTGTTGGACGTCAAGCGAAGAACAATACGGCCGCTCTCGGGAATTCCGCCCATGCCCCACTTGGGCCGATCATTCACTTCGATGGTGGAGATCGCTGCGCGGTCGATGAAGAATCCACCACGCAGACGGGAGAGCTTTTGCATTGAGGCCAGATCGCGCATGAAATCCCGATTGTCAACCATGTTTTGGTAGGGCTGGAAGAAATTCAGATCGCGGTTGGTCACAGGCCCATGGGCCTGCCATCCATAGAGGCCTTCAGGAGCGATGAAGACAATATAGGTCCGATTCAAGATGAGCCAGAAGAACTCCATTGCGACAAAGCCATTGAGTGGCTTCTTGAGCAGCGCGGATTCCTCGGGGTCTTCATCGAGTATGTCGAGGACCGGCTGCGAGCGGATGCCGACGATCATGCCCCAGGCGAAAACCGCGATGAACCAGATCGATCCGAAGACTCCTGCGAGCTTGAGGTTAAGGGGCCAATCGATGTGGAATTTCCCGTCAAAAGCAAAGTCGATCAAGCCGCGAACAACGATGATGAACAGGCTGCCAAAGAAGATTGTCAGGGCGGTCATCGCTGCGGCCTTGAGAGAACTCCATAGATTTGAGGATCTTGCCATCGGGTTCAATTGAAGCGCAGGCGGCCTCTCTTGTCTAGCAGTTTCAGGGACGCAACTCGTTTGCAAATGCAATGGTCATCGGTCACAAACAGGGTTGTCGATCATCTGGTAAACTCCGTGCAACTTTCGATCATGCTATTCAAGGCTCTCAGCGCGGCTGTCTACGGCATCGACGCCAACCTCATCGACGTTGAGGTGGACTATAGCGGCGTAGTCATGGACAAGGACGTGTTCCACACCGTCGGCCTGCCCGACGCCGCGGTGCGCGAGAGCCGTGACCGCGTTCGCGCCGCCATTAAAAACTCCGGCTACATGATTCCGCCAACCTTTATCACCATCAACCTTGCGCCGGCGGATATGAAAAAGGAAGGCGCGGGGTTCGACCTGCCCATCGCCGTCGGCATTCTTGGCGCTTACGGGGCACTCAGAAACAACGATCTCAGCCAATTTCTCCTCGTGGGCGAACTGGGCCTCGACGGTGCCGTTCGCGGCGTGCCGGGTATGTTGCCCATCGCCATTCTGGCGCGCGAAAAGAATATACCGAATCTGATTCTTCCCACCGCCAATGCCGCCGAGGCTGCCGTGGTCGAGGGCGTCAACGTATACCCCGTCTCCACGCTGCTCGATGTGCTGGAACTGCTCAACTCCACCGTTGTGGGTGTGGTTCAGCGTGAGCCGGTGCGCGTGTCCACTGAAGCCTTGCTGGGCGAGTTGCAGCACTTCAGCGTGGACTTCAAGGATGTACGCGGGCAGCAGACCGCCAAACGCGCGCTCGAGGTGGCTGCGGCAGGCAGCCATAACATCCTCATGATCGGCCCGCCCGGCTCGGGAAAAACCATGCTGGCCAAGCGCCTGCCGTCCATCCTGGCGCCGCTCACGTTTGAAGAAGCACTCGAGACCACCAAAATTCACTCGGTAGCTGGCGTTCTGGATGCGGCCGCCGGCCTAGTCACGCAGCGGCCATTCCGTTCCCCCCATCACACCATCTCCGACGCCGGCCTCATTGGCGGCGGAATCATGCCAAGGCCCGGCGAGGTGTCGCTCGCTCATAATGGCTTGTTGTTTCTCGATGAGTTGCCCGAATTTCCCCGCAACGTACTCGAAGTGATGCGCCAGCCGCTTGAAGACCACACCGTCACCATCGCGCGTGCGTCCATGTCACTCACCTTTCCCGCTCGCTTCATGCTGGCGGCAGCCATGAATCCATGCCCCTGCGGATACTTCAACGACAAGTCGCGCGAGTGCATGTGTACGCCGCCGATGATCCAGCGTTACGTCGCAAAAATCTCCGGGCCGCTGCTCGACCGTATCGATATTCATATCGAGGTTCCGGCCGTGCAGTATAAAGAGCTGCGCGGCGGTGCGGCGGCTGAGGGCTCGGCGGAGATTCGCGGCCGTGTGATGGCCGCGCGGGAGCGGCAGCAGCAGCGGTTCCTGAAGGCCGGCGAGAAAATCTACTCCAATGCGCAAATGACCACGCGCCAGATTCGCGCCTACTGCGAACTGGGCGCCGATGCCGAGCGCCTTCTGGAACGGGCGATGCAGCAGCAGGGCCTCACCGCCAGAGCTCACGACCGCATTCTCAAGGTGGCGCGGACAATTGCCGACCTGGAAGGGGCGCAGAATCTGACAGTTTCTCACCTCGCCGAGGCCATCCAATACCGCACTCTCGACCGCAGCTATTGGGCCTGAATGGCCTGATACGCCTGCCATTCTCTTCATATGCGCCCCCCTGCTTCAGCCCAAACCCGGTCCGCTGCAGGGTAACTGGAAATGTTCCGCTTTGCCGCATTTCGGTGCGTGCGACTGGTTATTATGCCATCCAAGGCGGAGGTTGTTGCTCTATATTATTGATTGTAAAATAGTTATTCGAGTATCCCGATGGCGCTCCGCTAGCCGGTTTGCCCTTCGCAAAATCCCTGAAAAAAATGTTGACCCGCAATGCTGACCAGTATACATTGGTGAGTACCATCCATAAGGGCTGATTGTTGTGAGCAAAATTGCACAGCCCGTCTGCGCTTTCCCGCATCATATTGAGCTGAGGCTCATGTTTTGATGCCCCTCGGTGCGTTTTTCATGCCCGCCGGAAATGGGAATTCAGGCTCGTGGATTCCCAAGGCAGCAATGCATATTTCGCTGAGGGCAGAATGCCTCTTCCGTTGTATGCGAAAGTGCGGAATATTTTGAACTGGATGCAGACGTTGTGCGTCTAAAACCTGAATAGGCAAATTAGGGCAGCCTGGCATTCCGTTGGCTCCCCTGCTGCACCGGCGGCGCCAAGCAGTTCCGGCCGGGCAGGAATCACAACAAGGAGAAACTCGCAATGCGTTCCGATTTGGTTTTTGGGGCACTCTCTCATGTGTCCAATCGCTACCAGCTTTGCCAACTGGCAAGCAAGGCAACCCGCAAGCTTCACAAGCCGAACACACGGCTGCAGGATACGACCAATGAAGTCCTGGGCCGTTTTCAAACCACCAATCCTGGGTCCGTGGCGCCCGTTTCCGAGCCCGCGGTCCAGCCGGTGGAACAGCGCCGCGCGGCTTAACGGCGTGTACAGCAGGGTATAGTTGTATCAGGCAGCATTTTGGGGAGAGTTATCCCCGAAAAGGCCGCCCGTTCCCGCGTATCCACATTACCCTTGAATTCCGGAAACGCTTCAAGCGCGGCCCACGCCGCCGGTTTTCTTAATATCCATCCTGTTTTTTCCTGGAGTACTTCCCCCTCTCGGATTCCCCCACACATCCCTCCTTTTGCAGGTGAACATGACCATCGCTGAACTGAAAGAAAAGAACATTACTGAATTGAGCCGTATTGCGCGTACCCTGGAGATTCCAGGCGCCAGCGGCCTTCGCAAGCAGGATCTGATCTTCAAGATCCTTCAGGCACAAAGCGAAAAGGAAGGCCACATCTTTGCCGAGGGCGTGCTTGAGATTCTGCCCGACGGCTACGGCTTCCTGCGCTCTCCCGACTACAACTATCTGCCCGGACCGGACGACATCTACGTATCTCCGTCCCAAATACGCAAATTCGATCTCAAGACCGGTGACTCGATCAGCGGCAATGTGCGCCCGCCGCACGAGGGCGAGAAGTATTTTGCGCTGGTGAAGATCGAGGCCATCAACTTCGAGTCGCCTGAAGAGACCCGCAACAAGATTCTGTTTGACAACCTCACGCCGCTCTATCCCCAGGAACGAATCAAGATGGAGACGGTCCGCGAGGGAATCAGTGGCCGGGTCATGGACCTGCTCACACCGGTCGGCAAGGGCCAGCGCGGTCTTATTGTCGCGCCGCCCCGCACCGGCAAAACCATGCTCTTGCAGGCCATTGCCAACTCCGTTTCCACCAACCACCCCGAGGTCGTGCTCATCGTCCTGCTCATTGACGAGCGCCCCGAGGAAGTAACCGACATGCAGCGCTCGGTCAAGGGCGAAGTCATCAGTTCCACCTTCGACGAGCCGGCAGCCCGCCACGTCCAGGTGGCAGAGATGGTCATCGAGAAGGCCAAGCGCCTCGTCGAGCATAAGCGCGACGTAGTCATTCTGCTTGACTCCATCACCCGTCTCGCCCGCGCCTACAACACCATCGTGCCTCCTTCCGGCAAAGTGCTCTCCGGCGGCGTCGATTCCAACGCCCTGCAGCGGCCCAAGCGGTTCTTTGGCGCGGCTCGCAACATTGAAGAAGGCGGCTCGCTGACCATCATCTCCACGGCCCTGGTCGATACCGGCTCCCGCATGGACGAAGTCATCTTCGAGGAGTTCAAGGGCACCGGCAACATGGAAATCATCCTCGACCGCAAGCTCGTCGACAAGCGCGTCTTCCCGGCCATCGACATCCAACGCTCCGGTACCCGAAAGGAAGAACTGCTCATTCCAAAAGAGGATTTGCAGCGCGTCTGGATTCTGCGCAAGGTCCTCAACCCGCTGTCGCCGGTCGAAGCCATGGAACTGCTCATCAGCCGTCTGGAGAAGGTGCGCAATAACGCCGAGTTCCTGGCCAACATGAACCAACTGTAAGCTGAGTGGTGGCAAACAGAAAGGCCAGGGAGCGTCCTGGCCTTTCTTGCCGGCCCGCAGCGGGGTCTAGCGATGCGAAGCATGTTGAAAGCGCCAGTTGCGATGCTGATACTGGCATACGCGCTGCACTTGGTTGCGCAGAGCCAGGAGCGAGGCTACTGGCAGGCGGCAAGCAACACCGCGGCCTCCATCACCGGTGACATCTCCATCTCAGAGGCAAAGATCACGATCGACTTCAAAGGATTCCCGCTTGCACCCATCCGCAGCCTGAAGCCGGCGGAAGTTAGCGCGGTCTTCGACGCGGACGCGAACACAGCTGGCCCTGGCACGCTTTATCGGTTGAAGGTATCGGCGGAGCAGCGGTTCCTCCACAAGGCCACGTTGTGCGGAATGCAGGATACGCAATGGATGGCTGCCTACGTCGTGGGCAAATCGCTGCAGGTGGCATTCTTCTCCGGTGAAGAAGCACCCGAGTTCACATTCGACGCCATCGCGCATTCGCCAAACCTGTGTGGAACGTATTCGTACGTGCGCTGACGCTGTTGCTGTGCGGTGGGTTAGTCCGCGCCGGATCTGAACATACCCCGTTTTCCGGTGGCCCTGCACAGCTTCCCATGCATCGAAATCGCTGATAAGATGAATATGTCGTGGGGCTGTAGCTCAGCTGGGAGAGCGCCTCGTTCGCAACGAGGAGGCCAGCGGTTCGATCCCGCTCAGCTCCACCAAAGATTCAACAACTTGCGGCATCCCTTCCATCTCCCGCCGCAGTTTTGTGTCGTTGTTTGTGTCGTAACCTTCCGTTGTGCCCCCGGAATCGCCCTTTTGAACCGGCTTCATGGAGAGCGCGTCCAGTGCGCTGCGCTTCGCTTCCAAACGGACGTGTGAGTAGTGTTGGAGCATTTTCTTTGAGACGTGACCGGCAATCCCCATGATCGTTCCGTCGCTCGCCTT
>Ga0302197_10000758_pt1 | contig 32435 bp, 28 predicted proteins | sample II_Bog_N2_1_FD_193526 | JGI IMG/M metagenome (GOLD analysis project Ga0302197, IMG submission 193526) | Peat permafrost microbial communities from Stordalen Mire near Abisko, Sweden - II_Bog_N2_1 | ecosystem: Environmental > Terrestrial > Soil > Wetlands > Peat | place: Sweden: Abisko... | reverse complement strand
ACCCCTCCCCCCCGGAAACACATGTTTTTCTTTGCAAAACATTCGCCTGGAGATTTTGCATAAGCCGCTTCGAATCAAAGCGTTATCTTCATTTACGGAAAGGCATCCGTGTTATCCATGTGGTAAACAAAGACCCCAAAGAACAGGGCTTTTTCGCATCAAATCGCGTCATTTTGTCGACTTTTTGCCGAAAATCAGTGCTAAAAATTGATGCGCCCGGTAAGTTCCAGGCTGCGCGGCCCCGCGCCTTCGGCGGTTTGCAGCGCAGTGATGGAGCCGAATCCGGAAGAATCAACCTGCATGTTGGGCGGCTCGTAGTTGCGATGGTTGAAGACATTGGCCGCTTCAAGCCCGAACTGGAACTTGCCCTTCTCAGAGAGAGATAGATTCTTCAACAGCGACAGCGAGAAGTTGTCGGTGCCGGGACCAACGACTCCGCCCACCGGCGCATTGCCGAACCGTCCGATGCCGTAGCCGCTCGGCGCCTGCAGATTCATGTACGGGAACGCGTTTGAATTGAGCCACTGCGTCGTGTTGCGTTGCGGGGCGTAGACCGAAACGGTGTTTAACTGGTCCGGCCGCGCTTGGCCAATGGTGGTAAGTATGTTCGTGTTGGCCGGGTCCACACTCTGTTCGTATGGCGTAAGAAACGGGCCGCTCTGCAGGATGGTGACGCCGGCAAGTTGCCAGTCGCCGACCACCCGGTTGAGCGCCGAACCTTCGTTCAGCCACTGCTGTCCGTGCCCGAAAGGGAGATTGTAAAGGTATGTGACCAGGAAACGATGGCGGCGATCGTAGATGACATTGCCGTAGTCGAGGCCGGGATGAAAGCGGTTGGTAAGGAAGCTCCCTCCGGCAACGGCAAACGCGTTGGGCGTGGCGCCGCCGGCGTTCGAAAGGTCGCGCGTGTAGGTATAGCTGGCGTCAAACGTGATCGACTTGCCGCTGTGGCGAGATAATTCGACGGAAGCGCTGTTGTAATTGCTCTCCGCTTGGTTTGAAACGCTCTGGATGACGCTCCAGCATGGATAAGGCCGTTGATCGGCAACCCAGGTGCCCGGTGCATGGGCGCCCACGGTTTGCGACGACCCGCTGGCCACGCAGGCGCCGGTGGCCGCGGGCGCCGAATCGGTGTTGAAGTAGCCGTAAGGGTTTGGCTGCACCTGGTTGAGATCGACCATGGCTTCAAGGTTCTGTCCGTGGCTCGCGATGTAAGAGAAGCGCGCGCCAAGGGAGTGACCGAAATCCTGCTCCAGGGTCAGGTTCCACTGTTGCACGTTGGGGTCGTGATAGCGGACCGGAAAAGCGTAGTAAAACCCGGCTGTGCCTGTCGAGCTGCCGGCAGCGGTGTTGAAAGGATTGGCAAAGGAAAGCAATGGCGTCACGCCGTCGGCAGCATAGCCCTGGTTGTATGTGCCCACGTAGCTTGAGTGAACCGCCCAGCCGGAAACCAGCGCGAAGCCGAGCGGCGTTTCAATGAATCGCCCCCAGCCGCCCCGTACGACGGTTCTCCCGTTGCGATAGGGCTGCCATGAGAATCCGATCCTTGGGCCCCAATCGGATTTGTCTGTGAATCGCAATTCTTCCGGAACGCCGGCCTGCGATGCCGTAAGCAATGGAGTCGGCGCAATCGCGCTGAGAAAGGCGGAAGAAGCGTCGGACGCGGCCTGCGCATTCGAAACCACCACGGCGCCGCTCACCTGCCCGCTGCCGGTGGCGGCCGAATAATTAGGCTCAAAAGTAGCCGTGTTGTAGTCCTGCTCCTTCAGTGGAGGATGAAGCTCATAGCGCAGGCCAAGGTTCAGCGTGAGACTGGGCGTGATCTTCCAGTCGTCCTGAGCAAAGCCGGCATAAGCGTAGCCCAGGCCGTTCATCGTGGGATTGTTGGTGGAACTCACCTCGGTGTAATCGGGATTGCCGAGAAGAAAAGCCGTATAGGGGTCACCGATGGACTGCACCACGGATGAGCTGCCGTTGAAGACATACCAGCCCGAGCGATAGTTGCCGAACACGTTGTCGTCGTGATCGGAAAGCCGCTTGAAGTCCGCGCCAAATTTGAACGAGTGCTTGCCGGGAGACCAGCTCACGTTGTCCAGCGCCTGGATGATCTGGCCGCGCTGCGCGCCTGGGTTGCCCGCGCCTGTCGACATGAACCCGTTGATCAGCACCTGCGGCGCCTCGGGCCACTCGAGGTCGGGCTGCGGAACGACGATGCCGGTTTGATTCAGGATTGCGGCTGTGGAGTAGCTCTGCGTCTCAGAGGTGTGTTGTGCGTTGTAGCCGCCGCGAAACTCGTTCAGCAGTCTGGGTGTGAGCACGTAGTTATGCGCAAAGGTCATTCCCTCGTCGATCTCAGGCGTGTTGTATGCGCCCTGCAAGGGGCTGCCTGCCTCCGCGCAGTAGGTAAATGTGCAGGCAGCGGACGGCGCGGTTGTCACCTGGCGGTTCTTGTAGGAGAAGCGCGCGAATACCGTTTGCTTTGAAGAGACGACGTGATCGAGGCGTACATCTCCCTGGTTCGAAGAGATAGGCGAGGGAAAGTTGATCTCGTAGTTATTGGCGTACGAGTCCGCCGGACCCAGGTTCGGTGTGGGCATAAGAACCTGGAGCAGGTTGGCCGAGATTGGGGTAATGGGCACATTCGATGGGTCGATAGGCGTCACGCCATCCGGCTCATAAATCGCGCTTACCCCCTGGCCGGAGAGGTAGCTGGTGAGGTTACCGTTGCGCATATCCATCGACGGAACTGAAAGCACGATGGGAGTCTCGCGCGGTAGCCGTAGACCTTCATAGCTGATGAAGAAGAAGGTGCTGTCGTGTCCGTTGAAAAGATGCCCAATCTGCACCGGGCCGCCGAGCGTTCCCCCAAAGTCGTTCATGATGATCTTCGGCTTGGAGAGCGCAAAGGTGTTGTTGGAGTTGAGAACCGTGTTCTCGTGATTCTCAAACAGACCGCCGTGGTAGTGGTTGGTTCCCGCCTTGGAGACAGTAGTAATGTCCGCCACGCCACCGAACTCCGCGCTATTGTTGGACTCGGAGACACGGATCTCCTCGATGGAGTTGAAGGAGGGAAACATCTCGTTCACGGGGCCGGAGTATTCCACTCCAACAGAAGAAATGCCGTCCACGGTGACCCAAAGCAAAGCCGCCGTGGTGCCGGCCACGGCCAGTTCGCCGCTGTCGTCCGTCTGCACCCCGGCCTCGGTCGTCAGCGTCGAGATGGGGCTCGTTGACCCCGTCGAACGAGAATAGATGGCCACGGGGAGGTCGACCAGTTCGGCGCCGGTCTTGGTCTCGGCCAGATTGGAAACATCGGTGGTGATCACCGGGAGGGGGTTGTCGACAACCATGACCGTCTGGTTTTCAGCACCCGCCTTCAGCGCCACATCCAAGTGGCGAGTTTCACGCGCGGTCAGATCGATCTCGGGCAGCGACGCCGTCTCAAACCCGCGAGCCGCGATGGTGAGCGTATAAGTTCCCACATCGATGTTCTTAAACCCGAAGCTGCCGGTCGAATCGGAAACCAGCACGCGAGAACCGGAAGTGCCGGCATTGGAAATCGTGACTTGGGCCCCCTCGACAACCGCGCCGCTGGAGTCACGCACAGTGCCGACAATAGAGCCGAATGTGGATTGTGCAATAGCCGGGCAGCCCGCAATCAGAAGAAGACAACAAGCAAGTATCCAGCGCGTCGCGGCAGCACAGCGGACACAGCCAGGGGAGAAGAAAGGACGCATGGGGCTTCCCTTTCAAGAAGAATTCAAGCTAGTGACGATTTCTCTTCGCCTAATCAATGTTTTCTTTACAAATGTAGCGCCTGTTGAAGGGCGCAAGGGTCTCTTTCTTGCAGTTAATTTTTTGAGGGATTTGACACGGCGGCGCAGGCCGTCGAATTGAGAGCTGAATCGGCTTTTCGGCGCCCCTTGCTTCACCCGACAAAATGCTGCCGCGGCCCTGGTTTGCAAATTCCCCGTCGGAGTGTTTCAATCTGAATATTGAAACAGGGGTGCTCCACGGAGTGGGGCTGAGAAATACCCTCGAACCCGATCCGGATAATACCGGCGTGGGAAGTTTCGGAAGCGAAGCAGCCTTCCTTTTCGAATCGTGGCGTGAGTTCTCTTGTTTCATGCAGGTGGAAACAAGGGGAAACCATGCTCGATACCGCAACCGCTTTCACCAACCACACTCTGGATCAGTCTTCTGGAACCGACGACGGCGCTGGTTCTGCGCGCGGCAGTGATGGCGTTCTTGCCTGGAAGGCGCGCGCTGGCAACGCCCGATTCGGCTCGCTTGTGGCGGCGGCAATAGTTGTGTGCGCGCTGGCTGCTCCGGTTCCCTCGGTTGCGCAGAGCGCTGCGACCCCGACGGCGAGTGAGCAGACACTGAGCGGCACAAGCTCTACCGCGTCGAAGCCGGCCGCACAGCAAGTAGGGCCAGTGACGACGACGGTTGTGGTTCACGGCGAGACAAAGGACAATTATCTTCCGGAAGAGGTGACAGTGGGTACGCTGGATGGCGCGCCCTTGGCACAGACGCCGCTATCGGCCACAGTGGTAACGCGCGATTTGCTCAGCGACCAAGTTTCGCGTCTGCTCTCCGACGTGGTGAAGAATGACGCTTCCGTCGGCGACGATTATGTGCCGGTGGGCTACTACGGTGTTTATGAGATTCGCGGCTTTCCTATCGACTTGGCCACCGGGCTTGAGATCAACGGCATGACCATCGCCGGCGAACAGGACGTGCCGCTGGAGAACAAGGAACGCGTGGAATTACTGAAAGGCATCGCCGGCGTTGAGAGTGGCGTGGCGTCGGCCGCCGGTCTGATCAACTACGTAACCAAGCGTCCGGCAACAATCGAGGCTATCGATCTGGCTACCGATCATCGCGGGAGTGCCTATGGAGCCGTGGACCTTGGACGACTGTTCGGCAGCCAAAAGCAAGTGGGCGCACGCGTCAATCTGGCCGGAGAAAGGATCGCCAGCTACATGAACGACACCAACGGCTGGCGCGCTATGGGTGCGGGCGCGGCCGATTGGAAGCTGAATTCCAGCGCGATCTTGAAGGGCGATTTCGAATACCAGCACAAAACGGAACGTGATGGGAGCGGCTACCAGTTGCTCGGCGGCACCGCGCTGCCGGACATCCACGCAATCTACCCATCGACGATGCTCGGAGATCAGCCGTGGGGACCGCCCGACACCTACGACACATTCAATACCGGCGCGCGGCTGGACTACACCGTGCCCCACAACTGGCTGGCCTTCGCTGCGGCGAGCCTTAGTCATTCGCTCATACAAGACAACGTGATTTATGCGTACGGGGCTTCATTCGACGCATTGGGCAACGTCGATTGCCCCGGCGCGCCGGATGCTCCCGCCTACTTCTTCTGTCCGGATGGCACCTACGGCATCTACGATTATCGCGACCCCGGCGAACTGCGGATCGATGCTCAGGCGGAAGCAATGTTGACCGGCCACATCAAGACTAGCGCCATTTCGCAGGATCTGGCTGCTGGCGGCGCAGTCTTTCTCCGCAGTGTGCAACAACCCGGAGCACCGCCCGCGAATGCTCCTTCCACAGTGCAGGATGGCGCGGTTTACAGCTACGTGGGTTCGGAGAATATCTATCAACCCATCGTGCCCGTTCCCATCGAGAGCCCTCTTGAATCGGCCGGCCCGCGAGCATTGTGGGAAGACAACCATCAGTCCTCTGCCATCGTGCAGGACAGGATTCATCTGCCGGGGCGCATTCAACTGATTGCAGGAGGACGGTACGATTCTCTGCGTGACAACAACTACTCAATTACGGCAACCAGCCCGACCACGCCGCCAACGATTACCAACAAACTGCTCTGGCTGCCGCAATACGGGGCGACTTACAATCCCTTCAACATCCTGACCATTTACGGCAACTATGGCGTCCTGCTGTCCCTGGGGCCGCAGGCGCCATGGTGGGTCGACAACGCAAACCAGTTTCTTGCGCCCTTCATGACGCGCCAGGCGGAAGTTGGCGCGAAGTACGAGCCGGGCAGCCGCATTCTGTTGACGGCAGCGCTGTTTCACATGAAGGCGCCGTTCTACTATCCAGAAAGCGACGGAGCAGGCGGCTTCAACTTTACCCCGCAAGGGAGTGAAACGCACAACGGCATCGAACTGAATGCCCAGGGGAAGGCCGCGAATTGGCTACGGCTGACAGCGTCGGCCGCGGCCATCAATGCAATCTCCAACGACACAGGCACACCGTCCTTCGACAACAAGCAGGCAATCAATGTGCCGCACCTGCACACGACGGTGTTTGCGGACCTGACGGTTCCACGCCTTCGCGGACTGCACCTGATGCCCGGCTGGAGCTATTCCGGACGCAAGGAGGCCACGCGCGATGATGTGGTGTACGTGCCCAGCGTCAACATCTTCAACATGGGTGCACGTTATACACCAGGTGGCGAGCAAGGCCGAGTAACCTTCCACATTTATGCCAATAACATTGCCAACAAGCGCTACTGGAGCGACACCGGAGCGAGTTATGGCGATACATTCCTATGGCTGGGTGCACCCACCACAGTGAGACTCTCGGCACATTACACGTTTTAGCCTTTCGATTTGAGTAGGAGCAATTACTGGATTGAGTACGACTGCAATCACGCACAGTTTCGACGGGAGCCTGGTTGAACCCGATTGGGCGCCACTGACCCTGGCAGAGGTGCGCGATTTGCTGCAGCAATTCCCCGCTCTCGGTGAGCCGATCGAAATTCTATCAACGAGTCCGCGGCCTTTCTCCGCAGCAAGCGTGGTGCGTACAGGTAATCGCAATGTGTTTATCAAGCGCCATCATCGGGCAGTGCGAGACAGGGAGGGATTGCTTGAGGAGCATCGTTTCCTTGCCCACCTGCTGGCGCATGGAGCGCCTGTGCCTCGCGTGTTTGAGAACTCTTCGGAAGAAACAGCGATCGAGCGCGACGAGTGGACATACGAGGTGCACGAAACGCCATTGGGTGTGGATCTATATGGAGACGCTATCTCATGGACACCTTTCCGAAGCGTCGCTCACGCTCATTCCGCGGGACAGCAGTTGGCGCGACTGCATCTCTCTTCAGAGAGCTTTGACGCACCGCAACGCAAGCCCCGCAGCCTGATGGCGAGCTTCACCATCTTTGCCGCGCAAGATGCAGACGAAGCGTTATATCGCTATTTGGCCACGCGACCGCACCTGGCTGAAAGTGAGACAGTACGGAACTGCTGCAATGAAGCCTTGGAACTGCTTTCCCCGTTTCATGGGGAGTTGCGTCCGCTGTTGCCTGAGCTAAAGCCGCTGTGGACTCATAACGATCTGCATGCTTCAAATCTTCTGTGGAGCGATTCCGGCGACGATGCGAACGCAACGGCGATCATCGACTTTGGCCTTGCCGACCGCACGAATGCCGTTCATGACCTGGCCCACGCCATCGAACGCAATATCGTGGAGTGGCTGACTTTCGTTCAGGACACGGCCCATCCTGAGAATATTCCCGTCCATCTCGACGATTTGGAAGCCTTGCTTTCCGGCTATGAATCCGTGCGTCCGCTAAGTGATGTTGAAGCGGCGGCGCTTGCACCGATGACAGCACTGTGCCACGCGGAATTTGCGCTATCTGAGGCGGATTACTTTCTGGGTGTCTTGCATTCTGAAGAGAAGGCGAGAATGGCGTACGACGGCTGGCTGGTTGGCCACGCGCGCTGGTTCCGCGAGGCGAGCGGGAGGAAGTTGCTGGATGCGATTCGGCGGTGGGTTGATCGGCGAGTTCACCCAGATAAGGGGGTCCGGGGATCATGAGCTGGATCGCCGTCGCGAACTATATAGCCGCGCACTGGGAGGAGCTGGCAGGCTTTGTTACTACGTGCGTGGGCATCTGGCTCACGACGCAGCGCACGCTCCTCTGCTGGCCAGTCGTACTCGCTGCGGACATTTTCTATCTTGCTGTTTTCTATCAGGCACGCCTCTATTCCGACGCACTTCTGCAAGTGTTCTTTGTCGCCTTCACTCTTTATGGGTGGTGGCATTGGTGGCGCGGCGTGCGCACGGAGGGTGAGGTGCGCGTGGTTCCGCTCAGTGTGCAGGGATGGATTGCCGGACTGATTGCGGGTGCAGCCGGAGCCATCGCGCTCGGATGGGTGATGGTGAAGATTGGTGCGGCGTTGCCTCATCTAGATGCCGCGCTGACCAGTTACAGTCTGGTAGCAAGCTGGTGGCAGGCTCGCAAACACACCGCCAACTGGTGGTTGTGGATCGCGATCGATGGAGTGTACGTCGGTGAATATGCCTACAAGGATCTATGGATGACAGCGGTGCTTTCCGTTGTGCTCGTGGCGCTGGCAGTGCTGGGTTTGAGAGATTGGCATCATGCGTCCCAAGTCTCGCAACCGGTCCCTCATCCTGCGAACTGAGGGTCATCGGGGAACGCGAGAAACCTGGGGCACCCGATCTGGAATCTCAGATTGCGGCTTGCACCATGTTGTGTAGTGGCTCGCCTACTATGTAGCGGCGTAGTTCCGCAGCGGCGGTCTGCACCGCCCGGGGCGCGAACTGCGGGGTCGAACCTGCGACATGCGGCGTGATCAGCAGGTTGGGGCAGTTCCAAAGCGGATGGCCATCCGGCAACGGCTCCGGATCGGTAACATCGAGGGCCGCGCGAATGCGGCCTGACTGAAGCGCTTCAACCAACGCATCCGTCTGCACTATCGGCCCGCGCGCCGCATTCACTAACAATGCACCCTGAGGCAGCAATTCTAGTTGTCTGGCCCCGATGAGTCCGTGTGACTCAGGAGTGTCCGGCAGAATGAGAATCACAATCTCAGCTTGCGGCAAAAGGCTGTCGATGTCACTTACCGGGTGAACCTCGGGTTCGGTACGGGCAGTTCGGGCCACGCGCACGAGTTCCACACGGAAGGGCTCAAGCATGCGCTCAATCTCCTTGCCGATAGCGCCGTATCCCACCATGACCACGCGTTTGCCCGTCAGTTCCTCCAGCATAACGGGAGGATAAAGCGGACGCTTGTCACCAGTGATTGCAGCGTACCTCGCACTCGCTTCGAAACGAAGCTTCCATTTTCCCGCATGCTGGACATCCAGGTAAAACGGAAAATACTTGAGCATGGCCAGAATGGATGCTACGGTCCACTCCGCAGTGGAAATGTTGTGCGCGCCATGTGCATTGCAGATTGTGACGTGCGGCCCCACGATTTCAGGAATCCACTCAGTTCCTGCCATCAGAGCGAGCACCAGTCGCACGCCACGCAGGTGGGGCCAGACCTTTTTCGCTTTTACGGCGTAGGGGTCCGGAATCCACACCTCGATTTCTACTTCCGAATTTGGATGATCCGGAAGCGGAATGAGTTCAACTTCCTTCGAGAATTCGCTGAACAAATCTGCAGAGAGAATTGCTGGGTATCCTACTCGTAGCATGCGCTTCACCGGGCCGCCAGATGCGGGTGCCATGGACTTATCCTAACCGGCCGCCGCGATTCATCCTGTGTCGCGCCTCACATAAAGCTGGTAGCCTTGAGTGGAATACGGCAAGTGGATCGTGCGACTGGTCACACCCAACACGCGCCATGCTCAGTCATTCTAATGCTGTGAGAATCGGCGACGGTGGATCGCAATTATGCGCCTGAAGAAAGACAAAACGTGGTCTCAGCAATTGGTAAAGATCAATCAGCGTCTCACGGATCCGGGTCGCAAATCTGTGCCTTCCTTTGAAAACACGCGCCTCTTGATTCATGCTGCGAAAACAGCGCTGGCCGCGGGTTTGTGCTGGTGGCTGGCGCTGCGCTTCGGACTACACGACGGTTACTGGGGTTCAATCAGCGCCATCATCGTGTTGCAATCCAATATGGGCGCAACCGTCTCAGCATCGCGGGACCGCTTCATTGGCACCTTGATCGGCGGCGTATTTGGGTTCGCGTTTTCCCTTTGGGGCCCCCTCCCATGGAATTACATTGTCGCCATCCTGGCCGCGGTGATTGTATGCGGATTGCTTGGTCTGCGAGCCAGTTCCAGGCTGGCTGCGGTCACCATCACGATTATCATGCTGGTGCAGAAGCCGGGCACACGCTGGGGCCTGGCGCTCGACCGCGTAGGCGAAGTAGTGTTGGGCATTGTAGTGGCCCTCGCGGTAACCACGTTGGTTTTGCCCGACCGCGCACGCTTGCGGCTGCGCGACGGGCTGACCCAGGAGTTTCTGGTGCTGGGGGCCTTCTTCGAGGCCATTCTGCAAGGGTTTCGCGGCACCCCTGCCGAAAACCTGGCAGTTCTGCGCGAAGATGCATTGGCCATGCTGCGAGGGAACAATCAACTGCTTCAAGCCGCGCGGAATGAGCCCTCAGGCGGTCCAGGATGGCGGGAAGGTCTTTCAACACTCTCGCAGTTCGGCCGTTCACTCTTCGACGCGCTTGTTGCGCTGGAGTTCTCGGTACAGGGGACCAACGAGTATGAATTCGCAGAGCAGTTGGAGCCCGCATTTGGCAGGTTAGTCACGGACATTCACACGGGATTTCTCCATGTTGCCGCGCGCATTCACCACTGGCGATTCAATGTGCCGCCACCGAACATGAATCTGGAAGAGGACATTGCCCAGTTGGAGAACCGAATGACCGAAGTGCGGCCCACTGGCATCGGCTTCTCGCAAACCGAGATTCTACGCGCTTACGCCGTTCAACTCCATCTCAAGCAAATTGCGCGGCTACTGCGTGCATCGCGCGTTGAAACCAGCAACGCAGTTGGAGAGACACAGGAATAGGAACACTTGCGCATACGCTCTTACCGTACAAAGAATTTGCGCAACGCCTCCACGCAGTCTTCGATTTCCTTCGGCGTGATAGCGTATCCAAATCGAAGATGGCCTTCGCCCTGCGCACCAAAAACGGAACCGGGAATCGTGGCGATATGCGCCTTTTCAAGCAGGATTTGCGCAGCTGTTTTGCTGATCTTGTGAATTTTTTCGACGTTAGGAAAGGCATAGAAGGCGCCGGCGGGCGACATGCATTCAAGGCCCACTTCATTCAGGCCTGCCACCAGCAAATCGCGCCGCTTGCGATACTCTTCCCGGATGCGCGCAATCTCCGTCTCTGGCGTAGTGAGCGCCTGGATCATGGCGTACTGCACCGGCGTAGGCACTCCATTCGTGGAATAGAGCACAATCTTGCGCAACGCCGTCATGAAAGGTTCTTTGGCCACTGCGTATCCTGCGCGCCAGCCGGTCATGCCATAAGTCTTTGAGAACGTAAAACAGGTAATGGTTCGCTCAGCCATACCTGGCAACGACGCAATGGAGAAATGTTTCCCTTCATAGACAAGATCCTCATACGCCTCGTCGGCAATCACAATCAGATCCCGCTCAATCGCAAACGCCGCAACCTCTTCGGCCTCAGCGCGCGTGAACACTAGGCCGCTCGGATTCTGCGGAGTGTTGTAATAAACCGCCCTCGTTTGCGGCGTGGAAAACTGCTCCAGAGTTTTGCGGATTCCATTGCGCCGCGCGGTGATCGTAGGCACCAGCAAGGGCCGCGCCTGCGCACCTGTAACCAGGTCGCCAATCGGCGTCCAGTACGGTGAGAACACCAGCGCATCATCGCCAGGATCAAGCACGCTCTGGAACGCCGCATACAGCCCCTGCGATCCGCCCACGGTCGCGATCACTTCGTCAGCCCTGACGTGGATGCCATTCTTCGCGGCAAGCTTCTCCACCAGCGCCTTACGCAGCGGCAACACACCGGAGGACGGCGCGTAGTGCGTCTGGTTCTCAACCAGCGCCTTAATCGCCGCGTACTTGATCTCCCCGGGCGTCTCAAAATAAGGCTCGCCCCCGTGCAACATGTGCACCTGGAGTCCCTCCGCGCGCAACTCCATCACCTTGTTCCGGATTTGCACGATGTCGGAAAACCCAACTTCGTCCAGACGCTTTGCCAGCCGTATGCCACTTTGCTTCGCCATCATGATTCCGTGTCCCTTCCAGAAGTATTGGGGAAGCTTCCCTTCAGCATATCCGATGGAGCATCCACCACCATCCACTACACCGCGAGCAGTTCTGTGTAGACGGCCATTCCAACTACCGCATCCGCGCCCAGCTCATCCAGCTCATCCACTTCCTGTTGGCTGCGAATACCCCCTGCAACAATCAGTTGGCGCTCTGTCAGGTTGCGCAGCCGCGCAGCCGTTGCAACGGGAAACCCCTGCATCAGGCCCTCGCCGTCAACGTGCGTATACAGGAACGCGGCCGCATGCGACTCCAGTTGAGGGATTGCCTCATCGGGCGTCAGCGCCACCTGTGCCTTCCATCCCTTCACCGCGATGCGGCCATTCTTTGTGTCGATCCCGGCCACCACGCAATCCGGCGTAATGGCATCGGCGAGTTTGGATGCAAATTCGGTGTTGACCGTTCCCTCTTCGGAGAAGAGCGCAGAACCAATGATGACGCGCCGTGCGCCGGCGTCCAGCACCTGGCGCGCCCGCTCAATCGAACCAATACCGCCTCCCACTTGAACGGGCAACCTCTTTGCAATTTGTGCTACCAATACGGAGTTGTCGCCCTGCCGCATGGCCGCGTCAAGATCGATCAACTGGACTAACGGAAACTTCGAGAACTTCTCGATCCAGTAATCAAAATCGTCGAAGGCAAGACGAAGTTTTTCGCCCTGCACAAGCTGAACAATACGGCCGCCCAGCAAATCGATGGAAGGAATCAGCATGGAAGCCTCACGGAAACGCCCTCGCGGGCAAGTTCTTCTTTGAGCGAACGCGCGTTCGAAACGCCAAAGTGGAAAATGCTTGCCGCCAGCGCGGCATCAGCCTTGCCGCGCGCGAAGACATCAGTGAAATGAGCCACGCTTCCCGCTCCGCCGGACGCAATCACGGGAATGCCGACCGCCTCGCTGACAGCCGCGGTGAGTTCGCAATCGAAGCCGGCCCGTGTCCCATCGGAGTCCATTGAAGTCAGCAGAATCTCGCCGGCGCCACGTGCCTCGGCCTCCCGGGCCCACTCAACCACGCGTCGGCCCACAGGTTTTCGACCGCCCTGCACAAACACCTGTGCGTCGCGGACAGGATCGTCAGCATTGGGATCGCGGCGGGCATCGATCGCAACGACAACCGCCTGTGCGCCGAAGCTGCGACCGATTGCGTCAATCAACATTGGATCCGCGAGCGCAGCGGAATTAACGCTGACTTTGTCCGCCCCCGCCTCGAATACCTGCGCCGCATCGTCAGCTGTGCGAATTCCGCCACCAACGCAGAAAGGTACGAAGAGTTCGCGCGCGGTGCGGCGAACGGTATCCAGCAGCGTGGCGCGTCCTTCATGAGTCGCTGTAATGTCGAGTAGCACAATTTCGTCTGCGCCCTCGCGAGCGTGCCGCGCAGCCTGCGTGGCCGGATCGCCTGCGTCCACCAAATCGACAAACTGCACGCCCTTGACAACCCGCCCACCGTGCACATCGAGGCAGGCGATGATGCGCTTAGTGATCATTTCCCTCCCTTTGGCAAATGACGAGCTAACAGGGCGTTCAGTTCGGCGCGCTGCTCTGGAGAAAAGTCGGGCGTGGGCATAGTAATGAATGCTCGCTTGCTGACGTAGAGCAAAGTAACTTTCTCATCCTGTGCGAATTCCACAACTGCGTTCCACGAAAACTTCGTTTCGCTGATTCCAGGAGTCGCGTAAAGAATTCGCTCGTCATCAATTTCGACAAAGTTGCTTCGGTCCATCCGCGTAGGAGCGAAGAGCCGCTTAAAACCTTTGCGCGTTTCGTAAATGCGAGAGATGGGCAAAGAGATCGCAAACCATACCAACACAACTTCCAATATGCCAAGGCCAAGTGATACCGCTGCAGGCGTGCTGGAAGGAAGAGGCCAGCAAAACCAGCCCAAGACAGCTAGGACTGGCACGGCCACATAAAGCAAGATGAAGCTGATGCGCCGGCCGAGCTTTTGATGTCTGTGGAGCCGTTGGGCCGCCTTGAAATCTGCAAAGCTGATCGTATAATTCAGCTTCATCTTTCCACCTCCAAAAAGTTCTTGAGAATCTTGAGGCCGGTTGCGCCGGATTTCTCGGGGTGAAATTGGACTCCCATCACATTCTCTCTCTCAACCGCAGACGCGAAGGGCTCAATGTAGTGCGTGATCGCGGCGGTGTCGGCAGTGACTGGAGCTTTGTAAGAGTGCGTGAAGTAGACAAACTCGCCCGGTTCGACACCCGCGAGCAATCGCGAGCCCGCCTTCGCTTCAAGCGAATTCCAGCCCACGTGCGGCACCTTTTCATGGCTGTCAGAAAAGCGCGCGCATTGCTCGGGAAAATGGGCGAGGCCGGGCTGACTTGGTGCTTCGGTCGATCCAGAGTAGAGCCATTGCATGCCGACGCAGATGCCAAGGAACGGAACCCCTCGTCCGATTGCCGCGCGGATGGCGGGCGTTAACCCGGTCGAATCGAGATACTCCGTGGCCGCAAAATGGCCCACGCCCGGAAGCACGATGCACTCAGCGGACGCAATGGGCGCAAGATCTGCGTCGGTAACCTCCACGTCTGCGCCGAGGTGCCGCAGCGCCTTCATCACCGATGTGAGGTTGCCCGCCTTGTAGTCGATCACGGTCACGCGCATCACAGTAGACCTTTGGTGCTTGGCAGCATGTCGCCGAGCTGTTTGTCGCGTGAACAGGCTACGCGGAGCGCGCGCGCGAAGGCCTTGAAGATGGCTTCGATCTTGTGATGATTCGATCGTCCATACATCGTTTTGACGTGAACGTTCGCGCGCGCGCCGCGAGCGAAACCCTCGAAGAAGTCTGTCACCAGTTCAGTTTGCAGGTCGCCGACCAGGCGTGTCCGCACCTTTGTGTCAACGGCGAAAGCGGCGCGGCCACTCAGGTCGACAGCGGCAATCGCTAGCGTCTCGTCCATGGGCATGAGGAAGTAGCCGGCACGAAGGATGCCTCGCTTGTCGCCGAGTGCGCGATCAAAGGCCTCGCCGAGAGCGATGCCCACATCTTCGACGGTGTGGTGCTGGTCTACATCCAGATCGCCATCGCATTTGAGTTCAAGATCGAAGGCTCCATGCCGCGTGAATAACTCCAGCATGTGATCGAAGAAGCGAATTCCAGTGGAGACTTTGTACTGGCCTTGGCCTTCGATGGTGAGATGGAGATCAATGCGCGTCTCCGCGGTGTTGCGCTCGACGACGGACGCGCGCGGCGTTGAGATGGGATTGGGCGCGGCCTTCTTAGCGCTGGTCATAGCGTTTTCCCTCCGAGGTTCAGGGCTGCCACGGCTTCATTCAGAACAGCTATGGCAACCCGCATCTGTTCTCTTGTCCCGATGGTGATGCGAACCCGCCCCTGGCACCCTGGGTCGGCAGAACGATCGCGAACAAGCACGCCCGCGCCACGCATGAAGCGCACAAACTCTGCATGTTGAACGCCGATATCAACCAGAATGAAGTTGGCTCGGCTCTGCCAAGAGCGAAGCCCAGCCGCATCAAGCGCAGCTTTGAACTCGGCGCGCGCGGCGAGCACTTCGCCCACATACCAATCGAGGTACGCTGTGTCTTCCAGCGCAGGCGGCAGGCAGGCGAGGGCGAGTGAATTGACACTGTAAGGCGATAGGACGCGGCGAATCCAGCGCATGGATTCAACCGGTCCGGCGAGAACTCCAAGACGCAAACCAGCCAGACCGTAAGCTTTTGAGAAAGTGCGCGCGATAGAGAGATTGGGTATGACACCGATGAGATCGACCATCGTATCACCGTGGAAATGGAAATAAGCTTCGTCAACCAATACCACTGCGTGAGGTGCGCGGGTGGCAATCTCAGCCAATTGCTGGCGCGTAGCAACGCTGCCAGAAGGACTGTTTGGATTGGCGATGGCGATGATCTTGGTGCGGGCTGTAATAGCCGCAAGCAGACGCTCGAATGGAAACTGCAGGTCGTCGCCGGCCAGCACGGTCACAGCGCTTGCATTTGTGGCCGAGGCGTAAACCTCATACATGGTGTAGGTCGGAACGGGAAGCAAGACCTCGTCTCCGGCCTCAAGGAAGGTCTCAAACAGGACGTGAATGGCTTCGTCGACTCCATTGGTGAGCGCCACCTGCGGAGCGGCGAGACCAAGGTGTGCAGCAACGACAGCTTCAACAGGCTCGCGTTCGGGATAGCGTGTAAGAGTTGCGGTTGAGATAAGACCCAAGGCCTCGCGGACCTTTGGTGAACAGGCGAGCGTGTTTTCATTAAAGTCCAGGCGCAAAGCATCCCGGCTGCCGAGAGGAGGGTGATACTCCTTCATGGCCTGCACGCGGGCGCGCGGAGCCGGAAACAAAGATGTTTCAGTTTCAGCCACGAGACCTCCCGTTCAATCTAGTTCGAATAGCCTCCGCGTGCCCGATCAGACCCTCGGCTTCTGCCAGCAAGGCCGCATGCTTCCCAAGGAAGCGAATCCCTTTTGCTGTGTATTGTTGCACGGTAATGAGCTTAACGAAGTCGTTCACGCTCAGGCCGCCGCGCACCCGCGCCATCCCCCCGGTCGGCAGAGTGTGATTGGGACCGGAAATGTAATCGCCCATGGGCTGAGCAGACCATCGGCCTACAAAGACAGAGCCTGCATTCTGCACCCAGACCAGGTCGCTCGCCGCATCCACGGTAAGGTGCTCTGGAGCGAGGCGATTGGTAATCTGGTGGGCTTCATCTACCGTGGAAGCAATGATCACCAAGCCGTTACGGTCGAGAGCCTCGCGCGCAACAGGGTTGTCGCGGCTGCGCCGCGCCGCCTCAGCGATAACCTCTTTTGCGAGATCAGTGCGCGTGGTGATGAAGATAGCGAGCGCCTCGGGATCGTGTTCGGCTTGCGCCACCAAATCGGAAGCGATATCGGCCGGGGAGCCAAGCTCGCTGGTGACGACGATCTCCGTTGGGCCGGCGAGCATGTCAATCGAACAGTCAAAAGCCACCAGACGCTTGGCAGCGGTGACGAAGAGATTTCCGGGACCGACGATCTTGGCCACACTCGGGACGCTGGGGGTTCCATAGGCCAGCGCAGCAATCGCATGCGCGCCACCCAAACGGTAGAACTCCGTGATGCCGAGCATGTGGGCAGCAGCGAGTGTCTCCGGTGCCGGTTTGGGAGAGACGACCACGATACGCTGAACACCGGCCACCTGGGCAGGAATCGTGGTCATCAACAATGTGGAAGGGAGCGGATGACGACCGCTGGGCACGTAACAGCCGACCGAGCTAAGCGGGCGAACAAGCTGGCCGGTGCTAAGACCGGACATCGGAGATGCACTCCACGACTCAGGGAGTTGGCGCCGCGCAAACCAGCGAATCTGTTCAGCGGCGAGGGAGAGGGCGTTGCGCAACTCAGGGCCAATGGCCTCCCACGCGTGAGCCATTTCGTCTGACGCAATGCGCACCCTCGCTGCGTCGCGGAGCCCATCAAATTGCGCAGCATAGCGCAGCAGCGCGCCGTCGCCTCTCTTGCGCACGTTGGCCACAATGCGCTTCACAGCGGGGAGAACCGAGTTCAGCGCACTGCCACCGCGACGTTCAAGCGCAGCAAGAATTTCGTCTGCTTGCCTGGAGCCGCGGCCTTGGGTCCGGATTATTTTCATCGTTGTCTCCGGTTACAACACAACCTTGTTCAGCGGATATTCGACGATCCCTGTAGCTTTGGCGGCTTTCAGCCTGGGGATCACGTCGCGGGCCACGCGCTCATCAACAATGGTGTTCACAGCAACCCACTCCGAATCGCTCAACTGCGAAACGGTAGGTGAGTTCAATGCGGGCAGAACAGCGAGTACCGCTGACAAATCATCGCGCTTGACGTTCAGCATCAAGCCGACCTGCGACTGGGCATCAATAGCGCCTCGCAGCATCAAGGCGATCTGACCGATCTTCTGGTTCTTCCATGGATCGGCGAGTGTGCCCTTACCGGCGATCAGATGAGTTTCGCTCTCCATGACTGTGTCAATGATTTTGAGGTGGTTGGCCTTGAGCGAACTCCCTGTCTCTGTGACTTCGACAATGGCGTCCGCAAGCGTGGGCGGCTTAACTTCAGTGGCGCCCCAACTGAACTCCACTTTCACGTTGACACCCTTCCCGGCAAAGTAACGCTTGGTAACTTCAACCAGTTCGGTAGCAACAATCTTTCCCTCCAGGTCCTCAGCCTTTTCAAAGCCACTGCCTTCAGGAACGGCAAGCACCCAGCGCACTTTGCGGCGGCTCTGCTTGGCATACGTGAGCGTGGTGACGGAGGTGACATCAAGTCCGCTTTCAACCACCCAGTCAATGCCGGTCAAGCCCGCATCAAGCACGCCGTGGTCGACGTAGCGCGCCATCTCCTGAGCTCGAATCAACATGCACTCAATCTCGCCATCGTCGATGGAAGGAAAGTAGGAGCGGCCGTCGGCGTAAATGTTCCAACCGGCGCGCTTGAACAGAGCGATGGTCGCATCCTGAAGGCTCCCTTTGGGAATGCCTAGTCTAAGTTTGTTAGCCACGTGCTTCCTCTTTCTTGTCCGCGTTTTCGTTGGCGTCGCCAATCGGAAGCGCTTTGGTAAAACAACTGACCGTGCCCTCATGGCACACAAGGCCGTCGCCTTCCACCTCAACACGAAACAGCAATGTATCGTTGTCGCAGTCAGTTGCAGCGGAAATGATGCGCAGGCGGTTTCCGCTGGTCTCACCTTTCATCCACAGCTTTTGGCGGGTACGGCTCCAGAAGGTTACAAAACCGGTTTCAAGGGTTTTCGCATAGCTGACCGGATTCAGAAAACCCAGCATCAGCACTTCGCCTGTGCGAGCATCCTGCACGATGCCTGGCGCCAAGCCATCCATTTTGTCGAAGTTTATTGTCGGTGTGTCGCTGCTCATCTTTTTCCTGGTCTTTGCTTGGTTTTTTGGTTGAACACGAAAAAGCCCGCCAGCTTGGTCGCCGGCGGGCTTGGTATCTTTCTGATCTGGATGGCCGCTTAGTTCAAGCCATGGCAGTCCGCCGGCATGGAGGTCCCATGATGATGGTGGTGACCGTGATGGCGGTGGCTCTGCATCTGATTCAAAAGCTAAGGGAAGACCCTCAGTCTTGTCAAATTCAGCATTGTCAACCTACGCGGCTCACGCTTCAATCTGCTGGATTCCTTACGCATTCCCCACTTCTTGCGTCTGCTCCGCCGGCAATGGGTGTTCCTGCTTCTGCAATAGATCGATAACATGCTGGTACAAGCGATTGCGCAGTTCGAATCGCTCCGATGCGCGCGTCACATAACGCACCTGGATGTCGATATTGGACCCTGACGGTCTTAGATTCACAACCGGCGTAGCGCTGAACCGGCTCAAACCGTCGCCACGCGTTCCACGTTTCCACTCCTGTTCCGCCACCCCCGCGTCCGCTCCGGTCTCCCCAACCACCGCCTTTTGGATGCTGTCAACCATTTCCTGCGTATTCGCGGATGCGGGAACGGGAACGGTGATTTCATCCCACATCCATTGGCCATGGGTGGAAAAATTGAAGAACTGTCCTCGGATCGCAAAACTGTTGATGAAGGTAATGCGGCGGCCTGTCGGATGTCCCTTATCCGCCAAATCGCCGGTCTCGAGAAGCGTGGTATAAATCATGCCGATCTCCGTAACCTCGCCGCCCACGCCATTGATCTCAACCCAGTCCCCCATGCGCATGCCGTTTTTGCCCATCAGGGCGAACCAGCCGAAAAACGCGAGAATGAAATCCTGCAGGGCGATGGTTAGGCCGGCCGTTGCAAGACCCAGTACCGTGGTGATTTGTCGCGGCGGTCCGAAAAGAACAAACAGAATCAAAAGAATGCCAAGAGCCTGCACACTGACCTCGAGGACAGTGCGCAGCGTGTGCATCCGCTTCCGGTCAAGCGCGGGATTGTCCATCACTCGTCGGATAAGGGCATCGCAGAGAATCATGCAGATGAGAATCAGAACGATCAGTGCCGACGACTGCAGGATGAGATGGAGCACAATGCGGTGTTGCAGGAGCACCTGGGCGGACCACTTACCGTACACCGTGGCCAACTGCTGCTCGGTCTGAATGCGATCGTCATAGATGCTCAGAAGCTGACGCTGCTCGCGCTTGCCTTTGAGTTCGGCAAGCCTTTCCGCACTGCCCTTGTCGGAACTCGTGGCTGCAGTCGCACTCGAGTTGGCTTTTGCTTCAAGATCGTTGTGTTCTTTCGTCAGGGAACCGGCGTCGGCTTGTGCCTGTTGAAATGCCTGCTGGATCAACTGGTAACGGTCTCCCTGATCGAACCAGGCTTTGAGCCTTCCAGCGAGCGTGCCGTGTTGCCTGGCGGATAGAACCGCTATCTTGGCATCGCTATTCGATTGGCTGTTGTACTTGTGCATCGCCGCTTGGTGAGCGGTCAATTCACTTTGAATCTCGGCTCGATTGTCGCCCGATGCACGGTCAAGATCCCGCTGCGCGTCGGCCAATTCATCCGAGTCCAGGCCAAGCTGGGCGTTGGCAACCTCGATACCATCCCCCTCGGCATCGGGCTGGGCGGCTCCCGGCGCCGGAGTTGCCGGGGATGCAGATTTCGATGTGAGGCTGTCCACCAGCGCCTCGTCGTGAACCACCAGTTGTTGAAGGCTTGCCAACTTCAGCGAGAGTGCAGACGCTTCGCCGGTCAGGACACGGTGTTGCGCTTGTTCGCTGGCCACCCGCAGCGCCGAATCGAAAGCCTGGTCCACTTCGTGATCTGCGAGACGCAAGGCATCGCGGGTATATTCGGCTTCCTCTGCGCTCACCGCCAATGGAGCCAACGCCTGGGCAGTTTGCCACGGGCGCTGGTCGACGAGCGTTTTTTGATCTCCAACAAGCCCTTGCCCCTTACCCTGCAGAAAGGGAAGATGCGCCATAGCGTCACGCGTTGTCCAGGTGAAGATCAGGCAAAGCAGGAACAGGACTGAGAGGGATAGAAGAAGAAAAAGTCTAGTCCGGCCGAAGAAGTGCGAGGGTACTGCGCCCGAGGGGACCGGAGTATGGGGAGACATAGCCATTCTCTCATTGTCACAGATCGAAGAAGCAGCCTGCTTGCAGCCCCTGTACGGCAAGGTAGACAATGGAGCGATGCGGGCAAGAACGCGATTCACGGTTTGTGCGGTTGCGATTGCTTGCGTTTGCCTGTCCGGCCCGGCGCAATGTCAAGACAGGGACTCCACCGGCGCACCAAAGACTTCCAAAGATGCGCCGCCCCCCGAAGCGCGGATCGACATCAACCATGCCACGGAAGATCAGTTGCTGAAGGTTCCTGGCATGACACGGAGTTGGGCCGAACGCATCATCCGCTTCAGACCCTACCGCGTCAAAGGTGACCTGATGGAAATGGGCGTCGTCCCCGATGACTTCTATGACCGCATCAAAGACTTCGTAATTGCACACCACGAAAAACAGTGAACTCCGAGCTTATGCCACCACAGAGGGCTCCGCGGCTGTCTCATCTCCACGTCTTAGTAACCGGCTAAGAATCACGTAGAGTACCGGAATGAAGATCAGGTTGAGGACAGTGGAGAGGAGCATCCCGCCAACAATGGTGGTACCCACCGAGCGTCGTCCCAGGGCGCCGGCACCCGTGGCGAAGACCAGCGGCAATACACCGAGGATGAACGCGGTCGAGGTCATCAAAATGGGTCGGAGTCTCAGTTCGCAAGCCTCAATCGCGGCTTCAGCGATCGAACGGCCCTTGCGCCGCAGTTGTTCCGCAAACTCGACGATAAGAATCGAGTTCTTCGCTGAGAGTCCAATCAGCATCACCAGACCGATTTGGCAATAGACATCGTTGTACTGGCCACGCAACGCCACCAGGCCAAGCGCCCCAAGCACCGCCATGGGGACGGCCAGCAGGATGATGAAAGGCAACGCGAAGCTCTCATATTGCGCTGACAGTGTGAGATAGACGACCAGTAAGCCCAGGCCGAAGATGACGATCGCTTTCCCGCTTGATTCAAGTTCGTCCAGGGTGAGCCCTGTCCACTCAAATGACATGCCATGCATCATGTTCTGCGTGGCTAAAGCCTCCATGGAAGCGATTCCCTGGCCGGAGCTATACCCCGGTGCCGGAGACCCGTCAATCTCCACCGCGCGGAAGAGATTGTAATGCGTGATCACAGGCGGCCCTGAGCTCTCAACGACGGTGGTGAGGTTATCGAGCGGTACCATCTGCCCGCTGTCCGAGCGGACGTAGTAGTTATGCAGATCCTTGGCGTTCATTCGGAACGGCTGGTCGGCCTGAACGAAAACTCGATACGTGCGGTTGTTGTAGTCAAAGTCATTGATATACTCCGACCCCATGAAAACCCCGAGAGTGGTGGTGATCTGGGAGAGTGGAATGTTCAGAGATTTGGCCTTTTCGCGGTCAATGGTAACTAGTTCCTGGGGATCGTTGGCGGAGAATGTGGTTGTAAGTCCAGTCAAATCCTTGCTGCCGCGGCTGGCATTCACAATCTGGTGCGCAATGCGATCCAGGTCGCTGAGCGTGTTTCCACCCTGGTCCTGAAGCATGAATTGGAAGCCGCCGAAACTGCCAACCCCTTGAACAGCGGGAGGTTGGAACATGGCTACCAGCCCGCCATTGGGAGCAAACAGCAGGCTCTGCAATTTCGGCGAAAGATCGGCTACAATGTCCGCGGCAGAGTGGCCTTTGCCGCGCCGTTGATCTGCGGGCTTGGTGCTCACAAACATCAGGCCGGCGTTGGAAGATCCGCCTGAAAAGCCGAAACCCATCACCGAAAAGGAACCTGCGATATCCGGGTTTGTCGCCAGGATAGCCTCGGCCCGGTCTGCCAGCGCCGTGGTGTAGGTAAGCGACGAGCCCGGGGGCGCCTGCACAATCACGAAGAGATAGCCCTGGTCCTCCTGCGGAATGAAGGCGGTGGGAACGCGCTGGTAGATCCACACCGTGGCCCAGAGGCCGGCAAAGAAAACTAGCAGCAACACGTAGCGTAGTTGCAGAGCCACGTGGACAGCTTTGCCATACGTGCGTCCCACCCAACTGACCGTCGCATCCGCGCCATGAACGAATCCCGCAAACGCGCGTGAGACCGGGCGAATATGAAGGAAGTCCAGTTGCTTGGGGCGATCTTCCTCGCCGCGCAGAAACATTGCTGACAACGCCGGCGAAAGCGTCAGTGCATTGAAGGCCGAAATGGCGATTGCAAACGCAATGGTCAGCGAAAACTGACGATACAGGATTCCGGTTGTGCCGGGGAAAAACGAAACTGGAACGAAGACGGCGATCAGGACGAGCGATGTGGCAATGACAGCGCTTGTAACCTCGCCCATGGCACGCGATGTGGCGACGTGTGGATCGGAGTGCTCCATGGCAATATGGCGCTGCACGTTCTCGATGACCACGATGGCGTCGTCCACCACTAGTCCAGTGGCAAGCGTAATGCCGAAGAGCGTGAGCGAGTTGATTGAAAAGCCGAAGAGCTTGATGAAGGCAAAGGTGCCGATCAACGAAACAGGGATGGTGACCGCGGGAATAATCGTGGCTCGCCAATCCAGCAGGAAGAGGAAGATCACCGCGATAACGATGACGATTGCTTCGGCCAGTGTCACCATTACTTCGCGAATCGAGTCGCCGATAACTGTCGTCGAGTCAAAAGCGACGGCGTACTCAAGGCCCGGGGGAAAGCTCTTCGACAACTCCACCAGCTTGGCCTTCGCCAACCGGTCAACTTCCAGGGCATTTGCATTCGAAAGCAACTGGACGCCGATGCCCATTGCGTCGTGACCTGAGTATTTCAACGAAGAACTGTAGTCCTCGGCGCCCACTTCCGAGTGCCCAACGTCTTTCAGAAGCACGAGGCCATTTGCAGAATTCTTCACGATGATCTTGTCGAATTCGGCCGGACTCGTGAGGCGTCCGACCACGCGCACCGGAACCTGGAAGGCTTGTTTGGAGTCCGATGGAGGCTGGCCAAGTTGCCCTGCCGGAATCTCCACATTTTGCTCCACCAGTGCGTTCACAACGTCAGTGGCCGTAAGCGAGCGGGCGGCCAGGCGCGCCGGATCAAGCCAGACACGCATGGCGTACTTGCGCTCGCCGAAAATCATCACGTCGCCCACACCGGGCACGCGCTTAATCGCATCCTTGACGTATACATCTAGATAGTTCGAGATGAACTCCTCGGAATAGCGCCCATCTTTCGTATAGAAGCCGGCGGCGAACACGAAGTTATTGTTCGTCTTGGTAATGCTGACGCCCGTTGCGTTCACCGCCGCCGGCAGCCGTCCGGTCACGCTGGCCACGCGATTCTGCACATCCACAGCCGCGATGTCGAGGTCGTAGCCGGTATTGAATGTTGCCACAATGGAACTTGTACCGCTATTTGTGCTGGATGAACTGATATAACGCATTCCCTCAACGCCGTTGATAGCCTCTTCCAGCGGAATGGTTACAGCCTTCTCGACCGTGTCGGCGTTGGCGCCCACATAATTGGTGGCCACTGCCACCTGCGGAGGGGTCAGTGCGGGATACATGGCAATCGGCAGGTTGGGAATACACACGGCACCGGCCAGAATGATCAGCAGCGCGCTCACGGTGGCAAATACGGGCCGATGGATAAAGAAATCGACAAACAAGGGTTGCCTTCCTTTTCAGTTGGTACGTAACCGCAGTTTCCGGGCCCGAAGTGCGCTCTTTATCTGGGGCAGGGACGCATCGTCACATTGCCTTCAGGCGCCTGGCAACTGCATAACCGGCATTCCGTTTAGCAGGAACTGCGTACTCGACACGACTACCTGGTCGCCAACATTCAGCCCTGATAGGACGGAATAGCTGTTACCCACCGTATCGCCGAGAGTCACCGCTGTCTGTTGAGCCACAAGGTGTCCATCCTGCTGCTTCGCCACAAACACAAAGCTCTGTCCTCCCTGCCGCTTCACCGCCAATATGGGAACCACCGCCATGGGCGTCGTACTCCAGATAATGCGCGCCGTCACCAACTGCGCATTGCGCAGAACCTCCGGACCAGCATGAATCGGAGCCTTCACCAGGATTCCCTGCAGCGTGCTATCCACCTCGGGCGACACAAAATCGATCTGGCTCTTCTCAAGCAGCTTCCCGGTATTGTCCGTTAAGTCCACCAGAAGCCCCAGCTTCACCTGGCCCCCGCGCTCCGTGGGAACATAAATATACGCCTCGAGGTCCTTGTTCTCATCCACCGTCGTCAACATGGTGGTAGACGAAACATAGTCGCCCACATGCACTGGAATGTCCCCTATCACGCCGGCAAACGGAGCGCGCACCGTGTAGTACGCCAGTTGTTCTTCCTGCGTCTTCGTCAGTGCCACGGCCGACTGGTAGTCCGCCTTGCTGTTTTCAAATGCCTGTTGCGCCTGCTCGTAGACATCTCTGCTCGTCACGCCCGCTTCAAACAGCTTGCGCTGCCGCTCGATCTCCGACACGTTGTAGTCGTAGAGCGCCTTCTTCTGCCGCTCCGTGGCACGCTGCGAATCGACCGTTGCCGTCTGATGCAGCGGATCGATCTCCATCAGCTTGTCGCCGGCCTCCACATGATCCCCGGACCGCACGCTGATCGCCATCAACCTTCCATCCACCTGCGGCTGCAGGGTCGCCGAGCGCCGCGATTTGATGGTGGCCTCGTAATCGCTGCTCTGCGCCACGGGAGACAGCGAAATCGCGATTGTCCGCACCGGCATCGCCTGCATCCCTGCGCCTGCCGGAGGGGCCGCCTGCTTTTTCTGGCAGCCTGTCGCTGCCAGACCCATCAGAAAAAGACAACTTACGCTAAGAATCCACTTCAACACGCTTTTCCTCACTCAGTGATTCCTTTATCCAAATTCGTTCTGCGTGGAGTTCCGCGCCCAAATGAGTGGGACGGAAGAAAAATGAAAGATCAAGCCTGATCTCGATACGTTCCCTCACGCGGAGTGTTTCCGGCCTTCGGGCGTAGCCGCAGGGAGACGAAGTGTCCTGAAAACAAAGCCTTCTTTATCTGACGCATCAGGGCCGCCCATCGACGCAAAAAATGCGGGCCGGGCATTCCCTCCCCGGACGTTCCCCGTACCATTCGAATTTCATTCCACCCGGTAGCTGGGTCCCAAGCAAAACCACCAGGGCTTAGGAAGTCCCCGGGGCGCTTTTTTTGACACAGCCCAATCAAGTTGGTAGCCTTCATAAGGGCGCTCCCGGCCGATTCTGGCCGATTCTGGCCCTTCAAGCGTCCCCGTCGTCTAGCCCGGCCTAGGACACCGCCCTTTCACGGCGATAACACGGGTTCAAATCCCGTCGGGGACGCCAAATCTTTACAAGCACTTAGCAAAAATTCCCCGTTTTCGCCGCGGAGCATTTTGCGGAGCATTTAAGCCCCAATTTTGCACTCCGATTGGGGCATTCGAGGCCGAATCATCTCCACCACCTTATTCTGCGCCGCACGTTTGTCGGGCATTTGCGCCTGCGCGTAAATGTCCATGGTCACTTTCACCGAGCTGTGCCGCAGCAGTTCCTGCACCACCTTGACATCTTCACGGTTCGCCTGCAAAAGCGTCGTGTAGGTGCGCCGGAAGGTATGCCAAGAGACGCGCTTGTCGATGCCGAGTCTCTTAATCACCGGCTGAATGTGGTAACGCATGATGGTGGATAGCCAGAGCGGCTGCTTCCCGCGTTTCTTTCCCGCCCGGCTGCTGTCAGAAGCGAAGATCCAATCCTCCGGCTCGCGATATGGAGTGAAGCGATGCCACTCTTGCAGATCCCGTGCCGTGTACTCGTCCAGGGGCACAGGTTTCTGCGAGCTTTCGGTCTTGCAGCGGCCCACAACCTGGTCCACTACCGAACGAGTGACATTGATCTCCATCTTGCCAAGATCAATATCACTCCACCGCAAACCTGCCAACTCGCCGCGCCGTAATCCGGTCACCATATCCAAAAAAAGCAATACGCGCTCCCGCAACTGAAGTTCGGCGATGATCGCCTGCATCTCGGACACATCAAGAATGTCCGGGATGCTCTGCCGTTTCGAACTCTGGCGAACGCCAGAGCCCTTTACCGGTCCCGAGATCGGGTTTCGATCGGTGAAGCCCCACCGAATCGCATGGTTGAAAAGCACACCCATCAGATCGCGAATCCTGGTCTTACTGGCAGGAGACAGCACTTGCATTTCGGCTCTCTTCTTGGGGCGCTTCGCAGCGTTCCCTTCGGAAGATCGAGATTTTTTCTTCAGCCGCCAGTTCGGATCGAATTTCAAATCCTCTAGCCACTCTTCGACAATCGGAGCCTTGATGGAATCCAATTCCTCTCCGCCCCAGCGAGGCGCAATCCACCGGTTGAGATAACTCTCATACCGGTCGCGTGTCGCCCACGCGCGACCGTTCTCGCCTTTGTCGACAAGTTCTTTCAGGCGGAAGTGTTCGATCACATCATTCACCGTGATTCCACTGAATGCGTAGCCTTGATTGGAGTTGATGGCCAGCCGCCAACTTCGCACCGCTCTTTCCGCGGCTGCTTCTGTCTTGTACTGGTCAAGTGTGCCAAGTTGTCTCTTCTTTCGGACGCGTTTACCGTTCGGACAAATATGCCGCCAGCTAAACATCCAGACCGGAGATCTGCTGCCGTTTTTATCCAGGTAAAGCGTGCCATTTTGCTTCCGCGCATTCCTCATAAAATCCTCCTTTCGCTGAGGGCGCAGAATGCATCGGTAATGACACTATAGCTCGCGAGCAGCATCACCGAAAGAGCAATTCATGTCCCTGTTTTCGACCACTCGACGCCTGTTGCAACGGCTCAGGCTAAGCTTGTTCAAAGGCCACAATCATGCGTAGTCGACAAGCTGGGTTGGTCGCTTTTGGAAGAAATCACCGATTGTTGTCGCTCGCTCTCTCGCGCTTGCAGCCATCGACCGAGTTCAGAGAGACGGAATCTCCAATGTCGGCGTAACCCATTGCTCACCGGATGTCCGGGAAGCAATCCTTCCCGCGCGAGTCTCTGCACCGTGACAGGGTGTAATCGAACGAACTTGCTGGCCTCCCTAGCGTTGACGAATGGTTCAAGGTGGGAGGAGGCGGCATCGGATAGTACAGGCATGAATCACCTCGAAAGACAACGAAGAATGCACACAGCATCGAGACAATGCCGGATAGCGCTTAGATTGGCGCGGAGAGCCACGCATGTCCAATACTTCGTATTTATCGGGTGATAGATGGGAATTATCGCTTTGGCACTATCCTTACCGCAACCCTAAGCAATTATTGGATTTAGATGTGTCTCAGAATCTGCGATTCAAAGCAATTTTCGCTCAAGCCGGACAGACGTTTTCCGCCGCAGAGCAGTATGACGCTATCGGATAGAATGATGAATTCAGCCGGACTGAGTGCCGACCAGAACAATATTTATCAAATATGGTAAATTAGGAGGGTGAGCATGCCCCCGTCCGAGCCATGGAAGGTCGACTTTTTTACCGACGAGGATGGGACATTTCCCGTTCGCACCTGGCTCGACACGGTACCCGAAGAAGTTCGAGGCAAGGTCCTCGCTCGAATCAACCTGCTCAAAATAGGTGGGCCGGCGCTGGACTATCCGTACACCTCGCAAATCGAAGGCAAACTCAGAGAAGCCAGGTTGCGGGTGGGCAAGACTCGCTATCGCATCCTTTACTTTTTCGATGAAAACCGCACGGCTGTCCTATTGCATGGCTTCACTAAAGCCACCGCAGCCGTCGAGGAAGCCGACAAAAAGATCGGGCGTACCAGGATGGCCACGCATGAAGCCAAACTGGCCGCAAAGAGTGGTTCCAGGATCGAAATACGGCCACCGGCAAAGGAGAAGAAGCGCAAATGAAAACCGCATGGGATGACTATCTCGACCAGCAACTCACCGATCCGTCCGTCCGGCAGGCATACGAGGAAGAGACCAAAGTTCTCAGCATTGGTCTCCAGCTTGCCAACCAAAGGAGACGCAAGGGTCTTACACAGGCCGAACTCGCAAAAAAGATCGGCACGAGCACGCCTCAGCTCAGCCGCACCGAACGTCGACCCGAAAATGTGAACATGCGCACCCTCATCCGGTACGCCGAGGCCGTAGGCATGGACCTCGATGTTCGCCTCATTGCTAAGCCGGCGAGCCGATAACGGGGTGACCTCAAGGAGTCTTGGTGGTCCCTTTACCGGATTGCCTCTTGCAGTTCTGACAGCGTCAGGGACCGGCGCAGCCGTACCCCGGATGCCACATGAGTTATCAGCGGACGCTCGTGAAGATGCGTGTTAAATGCAGTTTGGAGTAAGTTTGGCCAAATGCACGACTTCTGTTGCATGCGCCTGATATTACTGGCAAGATTTCCACAAGCGGAGGCAGGGCAAGTCTCTCTCAGATTGATCAACATCGCCTCCTTTGTCGCGCAGGAGGCCGATGTACGATTGGGCGGAGTTTCGCCACTTCCGGTATCTGCTCGCTATCCTCGAAAAAGGGGGATTTCGCGTTGCTGCGGATGAACTGCATACGTCCCAGCCCAATCTCACAGTCCAGGCACGGCAGTTTCAGGAAAATGCCTCCATTCGCCTCTTCCGTAAATCGAAAAACAGCCGCATCTATCCAACCAGAACGGGTCAGGCTTTCCTAGCATTAGCGCCTCTTCTCTTTGAAGTTCGCGACGAGATTATGGACGCCCTCATCGCGATCGAGCGAGGCGAAATCAATTCAGTGCGATTCGGATCAACGCCACTCGTCGATCAGGATCTGTTTCGCACCTTCTGTGAACTGCACAAGGAATTGATGCCGAAATGCGCCATACGGCCGAACCATGGCGATACCGCACAACTGGCCGAAGAGATCGTGGACGGCATGGTCGATGCCGCCATCGTAACCCTCCCTCTGAAGCATCCCGCCCTTCACATCGAAGGAATCCGTCGCGACAAACTTGTGGTGTGCCTGCGGAAAGATCATTCCCTTGCTTCGAAAGCCACTTTGGAGGCGACCGATTTACAGGACAATCTCACTGTTCTCTATCACCCGCAGCGGCATCCTGATGCTCATCAAAGATTGGGGGAACTCCTGGCCAATGCCGGAGTCACTGTCGAAGAGTATTCGCGTGCTTCCCATCCTTCCGAAATGCAGACACTGGTCAAGGAAGGGTACGGCTTCGCCTTGATTCGGGAAGGAACTCCGCTCGACAAAGAATTAACGACTCGCCCGATTGCCCGAGTTGATTGGACTGTAGATACTGCTGTCGTCTACCACAGAGAACGCCATCCTAAGACCATCCCTGTTCTGGTAAAGAAGCTTCGAAGACTAATTCAGAAAGACCTGTATCTAGATGCCACTCCTCTCAACATTGAGCAATCCTTCGCAACCAGAAAGCAAACCGCCGCATCAGCAAATAAGATCCCGGAACAATTATCACTTCTGCGCTGAATACTACTGAATCTGCGCGAGATAAAAGTTGCCGATAGCTGCGAGCTATCACCCGATAAATAAGACGTATTGGACGAAAGATCATTCTGGCTCAATGATCACGGCATATCGCAGCCCGAGCAGGGCCGCTGGAGGTGCCGATGTTCCCAAGCAATGCCGTCGTTCTCTGTAAGACAATCCACTTTGCCAAGCGATTGGCGCAACCCTTTTCCAGGCGAAATCTTCTCCACGCAGCGCGCGTAATGGGTCCAACTCTTCTCGCGATTTCTTTCGCAGGCGTCGCCAATGTCGCTCACGCCCAGGGAACGATGGATTTCTCCGGGGCACAGACGCTTATGGGTACGTTCAAAACGTTCGCCGTATACGCGGGCGCAGTCATCTGTTTCGGCGGTCTGATCTTCGCCGGGATTCGAATGATGAGCGGTCGTTTCCAGGACGCAATTCCGGGCTTGTTCGGTGCGCTGTTCGGTGCAGGCGTACTCGGATGGGGTGCTGGCTGGATTGGTTCACTAACCGGCCAATCAATGTGAGGTAGCCATGCACACGACGAAGCGGGGAGAGCCGTTGCCAATCAATGGCGCACTGAATCGACCCAGGACCAAATTAGGCCTCGAACTGTCAGCGTGGATGTCCATTGTTTTCGTCACGGTGACGGTTTTCCTCGCAGGTTTCAAATGGCTCGCTATTTTCAGCTTCCCGACGCTGTTGCTTGGAGCTTGGCTCGTCGTCCGCAAGCACCCCAAGATGTTTCAACTCTGGTCTCTGAGCCTTAAGCAGAGGAGTTACTATGACCCGCGCAAATAACGCACCGTGGTTCACCAAAGCTGGAGCGGCTACAGGGATCATGCCACTTTCGCACTTCGTTGGGGACAACATATTCGCTCTCAAGGGCGGAGGCTATGGATGCCTCTTATCTCTCGTTGGAATCGATGCAGAGAGCCGGACGGATGAAGACCTTGACGTTCGGGTTCGTAGCGTCGAAGCCTCGTTGCGCGGCCTCCCTCCAGGCGCCTGTCTTTATCAATACACCCGTGTTATGGCTGGGTTCTGCCTTCCGCGGCAGAAGGAATATGCAGATCCAATCACCGAATCGTTTGCCGGCGACCGCATTGAGTTCCTCAATCGAACAGCCCGCTTTCGTCGTATCGATTTGCATTGGTGCCTCACCATCGAACCGGAAGTCAGCAACCCGCTTGGCCGGAAACCCAAGGAACAGCGAGGTGCAACCGACCGGCAGCTCTTTGAGCTCGAAAAGGCCGCAACCATCCTTGAATCACATATGAGCGATTCGATCGGTCTGAAGCTTGTGGGCAAAGAACAGGCTTTTCAGTTCTTCAGCCATCTCTTCAACCTTGAGGAATGGGCGTCCGAAGTTCATCTCCGTTCCGATTCTGGCGTAGACCGCCAACTCGTCAAAGCACCCGTGGAATGGTATAGCGACCATTTACGCATCGGACGTCGCTACGTCCAGATGTTCCCGCTGACCAATACGCCGGAGATTTCTCGCCCATGCCTGTTCACGAACCTGATGGAACTCGATTGCGATAGCATCCTGTGCTCTGTGTGGCGGCCACAATCGGACAGAGCCACCCGCAAAGAGGTGACGAGCCAAGAGAAGTTTCTGGAGTTCTTCAAGCTCTCGCCCTTCCAGCGCCTCATGAGTGGAAAGAACACAGCACCGCTCGAATCGTCCGCAACCGCGAAGGCCGTAGCCGGAAATGTAGACAACCTCACCGAGGTTGTCTCATCACTCGACAAGTTGGGCCAGGGCGACTATGCGCTGCGCTTGCTTCTCTCCGCGAGTTCTGCGTCCGAACTTCAGGCCGCAACTCCCGCTGTTCATCGGCTGTTTGTGGACGCGCGTGCTCCGATCATCGAGGAGACATACGGGAATCTCTCTGCCTTTTACGCGATGTTTCCGGGCAATCGGCAGTTTAACGTGTATCCGCTGTGGCTGCGTGAAGATCACCATGCGCGTCTGTCTAGCATCTTCGCTCCACATCTGGGGCACACGCATTCGGATGACCTTGATGCAGAGTATCTGAACATT
>Ga0302197_10000753_pt1 | contig 32475 bp, 24 predicted proteins | sample II_Bog_N2_1_FD_193526 | JGI IMG/M metagenome (GOLD analysis project Ga0302197, IMG submission 193526) | Peat permafrost microbial communities from Stordalen Mire near Abisko, Sweden - II_Bog_N2_1 | ecosystem: Environmental > Terrestrial > Soil > Wetlands > Peat | place: Sweden: Abisko... | reverse complement strand
CGCTGACAGCAGTTGTGTGCCAGGCGCCGCGGTAAACGCCGCTCGAATCTCGCGCCCCAGCTCGGTGCGGATCGGAATGTTCTGCAGATTCGGGTTCACCGACGACAGCCGCCCGGTGGCCGTGGCCGCCGCCATAAACGTCGTGTGCACGCGCGAATCGGAATCGGCCAGCAGCGGCAGCGCGTCAATGTAATTCGATTTGAGTTTCGACAGATGCCGGTATTCCAGCACCAGCCTCGGCACTTCGTGCTTCTCGGCAAGCTGCTCCAGCACGTCCTGCGCCGTTGAAACAGCCTTGCTCTTGCCGCGGCTGGCCGGCGCAGGCAAGCCCAGATGCGTAAACAGCACCTCGCCAAGCTGCTTGGGCGAGTTGATGTTGAAGCGCCGCCCGGCCAGCTCGAAGATGCGCTCGCCCACGCGCGTCAACTCTCCCCTGAATCTGTCCGAAAGCCCGCTCAACGCAGTTGTATCGATGCGCACCCCGGCATGTTCCATGCGGAACAGCACCGGCGCAAGCGGCAGGTCGATCTCGGCATAAACCCGCTCCACGCCCGTCTTTTCAACCTCTGCCTTCAGCACTGGCGTCAGCGCATGAATCGCCGCCGCGCCTGCCGCCAGCGTAGACGGCGCAGGCTGCCCATGCCGCGCCGCCACATCCGCAAGCGTCTGCGTGGAGTGCGTCGGATTCAGCGCATACGAGAGCAGCATGGTGTCGTCAATTGCGCCTCGCAGGCTCACTCCCAGGCCGCTTAGAACATGGAGCGCCAGCTTCCAATCGTGCACACGTTTGGGAACCGCCGCATCTTCAAGCAGCGCGCGCAGCTCAGGCGTGAGCGCCAGGCAGAGAGCCGTCTCCGGCTTCGCGCAAACTCCAACGCGGGAGCGGGTTTTCTTTTCCGCGGCCTCCACAGCGTCGAGCAGCGAGAAGTTCATGGGCTGCTGGGCATCTTCGTTTTCGTCCACAGCTTCGGGCTCTTTGGCATCGAGCGCAAATGCAAAGCCATGCGCACGCGCCGCTGCGTAGAACGCGGCTGCCTGCTCGGCAGTAGGCTCTTCGACAAGCTCGACCAAAGGCCCGCCCGCCGCAGGCTCCAGGTCGCGCAGCATCGACGTAAACTCAAGCTCGGTAAAAAGCTCACGGCAGGCTTCCACATCCGGCGCTTGCGTCTCCATCGCCGTCAAATCCAGCTCCAGCGGCACGTGGCAATCAATCGTGACAAGCTCCTTGGATAAAACGACGGCGTCCCGGTTCTGCTCCAGCGATTCGCGATAGCTCTTGCGCTTCACCTCCGCGGCCCGCTCCAGCACGGCCTCCACGCTGCCAAATTCCAGAATCAAATCCACGCTGCCCTTGTCGCCAATTCCGGGCGCGCCGGGAATGTTGTCCACCGAGTCGCCGCGCAGGGCCATCACATCCACAACCTTCTCCGGCGGCACGCCCAGTGTCTCCGTCACCCCGGCAGGGTCGAGAATCAGGTTGTCCTTCTGCGGGTTCAGGATTCTCACCCTCTGCGTCACCAGCTGCATCATGTCCTTATCGCCGGATACGATAAAGACCTCATGCTCCTGTTCGGCGGCCTCGCGGGCCAGCGTGCCAATCACGTCGTCGGCCTCAAAGCCCACAGCCTCCAGGATAGGAATGCGCAGCGCCTCCAGCGCGCGGCGGATATAGGGAAGCTGCCGCCGCAGATCCTCGGGCATGGCCGCACGCTTGGCCTTGTAGCCCTCGTAGCTCACCTCGTCAAAGCTCTGCGTCTTCCCGTTCCACTTGCGCAGCGGGCCCATGGTGCGCGCCCGCTCGTCGCGAAACACCTCGCCGCTCATGTCGAAGACCGCGGCAAAGTAGAGCGGCGCAAAGTCCTGCCGCAGCTTCTTGATCATGTTCACAAAGACGTAGATAGCCGCGGTGGGCAGCCCGCCGCGCGTGCTCATCGGCCGCGAGCGCTGCATCGCGTGGTAAGCGCGGAAGATGAACCCCATGGTGTCGAGCAAAAAAACGGGCGGCTTGGCTTGGTCAGTCACGGTTCCGAGTTTATCAGTAGTCAGTTCCCAGTGGCCGGTTTTGGGAGGGTCAGACTTGGGTACCCGCCGAATTGAACTTGGGGTTGAAGATGAACTTTCGTGATTCATAATTGCCTAAGCTGAAGTAGATCACTCCCTTCAGCCATTGTGTGCTCGGATCGCCGAAAACTGAGTTGGCCCAATCGTAGCCCCTCGACACGACCTCACGGCTCTGTAGGTCCAAAGTGAGTTTGTACCCGCCCGACAGCGAGGACAGCACGGCGAAATCCCCCGCAATGCTCACATCGTTTAGTTCTATAACGGCGAAATTCTCACGCGGCTTCTTGAGCTGGCCCTGCTTCGAGATTTTGCGAAGAAGCTTTTGGCGGATCGAAGCCATTTCGGTCTGTGTGTGCGTCTTCACGTCATACGCTTTGTATTTCCCGTCCCCATCAGGTAGCGGAAAGGACGGCATCACGCAAAACACTTCCAAGAACATCTTTGAGCCATCAAGACGCTCAACGATAATGTCTGATTCTGCTTCGTCCAGGTGGATGCCTCGAATCAGACCCTCATGCACTCCTCGAATGTACGCACGATATACGATGACCTCGGAGAATACTGCCTCGCAACCCCGCCAGTCATTTGCTTTTGAGCCGGCTCGAAAGCGCTTAGCGAAAGGCCCTGCGTGCCGTTCGTTGTAAGCATGGATTTCGTTCAAGTATTCGAGCAATGTCACATAGTTCCGATAGGGATTGAGGAGACCCGCTTCCCGGGCTGCGTAGTAATTCTCTCGATATTTTTTGAAGTAGTCGCACTTCAAGAGATCAGCAAGCGCAAACTGTTCCTCGTGATCTGTCACTATGTCCGACGTGATGAAACCGGTCAAATCTTGTTCCATTTGTCACTCCCACACATCATTCTATAGTTGCGGGTGGCGCACCCTAAGTTTTTCGGACTCTTAACCTTCCCACAAAGTTGGGTGCCCCATCCTTTCCACAGTCTCATCATGGAAAGGGTGGGAACCACAAACCTCAACCCGGGGTTTTCGTCTCTTGGACTCCAAGTTTTGCAACCGCAACTTGATAGTACGATGTATGAGACCGTCGCCACCTGCCGAGTCCTGGGGTGCATAACTATTCGCAAACGGCCAGACATGGGCCATCCGCCCGATCCTTCCTTAACATCCTACGATTTATTACCGATGAGGATAAACGCCAGAATGATGATCAAAAGCACAATAAGCGGCCAGAAGATGCTAACGATGGCTGCAACGATCAAACTTGGAAGCCAACCGAGACCGACGCCAAAAAGAAAACCATAGGTGGCAATGCAATAAATCCAGCACCCAACGAAAACAATGAAAAAGGTAATCGAGTAACCAACTGAATAGACTGTGCCCCAGTCTATGTCTCGCCTCTTCGCAATTTCAGCATTAACTCCGCGAATCCCTCTTAAAGCACCCGCTGAAGCTGTTGGAGACGGCGGACGACTTGGGGGCGAAGGCACCGGCACGGAAGAAGCTGCGGACATACCTGCGCTGGTAAGGTCACCCCCGCATTGCGGGCACTCCCTCACTTTCGCACCGCTTCCATAATAAATGACCCAATGCAGCTCTCTGCCGCAGATATTGCAGAGCGGTTCGGGCATTATCGCTCCCCATGGCTCCGCCACGTACTGTTACCCGCGCTTCCGTTGCTCTTGGACTGTTCAAACAATAATGCTAACGATACATGGGGCCGTCTGCTTAACGGCATTGGAGACATCCAACATGGTAACATTTTTTCCTTCAATCGGAGGTCAACCAAAACATCTCAAATGGAGCCGCGGCGGGTTCACCCATAAATTCCCACAAGGATGGGCGAGCACTCAGCGAACGCCGTTCCAGCAATCCTGTCAGGCGTCCTTGAGAATGGAATCTTTGGGAATGTTCTTGTGCGCGGCAACAGCGGAAAGGATCGCGTTCAGAGTACCGATTCTGAGGGGCGTGTGCGCCGGAACTGCAATGCGGTGGGGCGCTGGCTGCTGGGTTTGAATGATGATGTGACTGCCAACCTGATGGATTTTCTGGTATTCCCAGCGTTTGCAGAGATGCTTGACCAGTGCTTCTCCGCTCAGATCGCGGGGGAGTCTCATGCGACCGCAAGCACCTCGTCGCGAGTCAGATGAAGACGGATGGAAGCGGGCGCTACAGAATCGAAATAGAAGGCTTGAACAGCCTCCTTGACGTTGGCTTTCAGCTCATCCCAGCCATCAGCCTGGGTGAATATGCTCTCGCCGAGCGCTTCGGCGGTGAACCCGCCGTCTGCTTCTTGCGCGACTTCAAAAACGATCTCATTCATGCTGTTTGCGCCCCCTGCCTGCATTTCTCCCATGATACCTCGATTTCACGCGCAGGGGTGAACGAAAAGCAGGCCTCATCGGCTGAAACCTGCGGGCGGTTGGCCCACAAGGCGCGTGGGCGTGTGTACATCATTCCAGTATTTGTACACATCCGTAGTACAATGAGCGGGTGGAGGGCAATATGGGAACGGCAAGGGCCGCAGTGGTTCACAAGCATTTCCGCCTTGACGCCGCGAAGCTGAAGCGCGCGCAGAAGCTGCTTGACGCGCCGACGGAGACCGCGACAGTGGAGCGCGCTATCGACATGGCAATTCTGGAGCATGAGCGGAACCGCATTACGAATCGGGCGCACGAACGGTTTGTTCGCTCCAAGGCGACCGTGCGCGATGTGTACGGCGTGCTTGGGTAGGGGCCGATGCAAGTTCTGTTCGACTCTTCGGTGTACATCGGCGCGTTTCGGGGGAATCGGGATGCCGGGCTGATCTTCGAGCGTTGGCGCCGGAAGACGCCCATATGGGTGAGCTCGGTCGTGCTGGGAGAGCTCTATGCAGGGGCGGATGCGGCGGGCACCAAACTCATCGAAAAACTGGAGAGGGATTTTGAGCGGGCTCGGCGAGTGCTGATTCCGAATTTGAGTGACTGGACGCAGACCGGGCGGATTCTGGCAAAGGTTGGCGCGAAGTATGGGTTTGAGCGGATCGGGCAAGGGCGGCTGACCAACGATGCGCTGATCGCGACCAGCGCGGCGCGATGTGGCATTGAAGTCATTACGCTGAACACGCGGGACTTTGCGCGGCTCGCCGAATTCTGCCCGCTGCAATTGCGTGTGGGGTGATCCGCAAAGGATGAAACCCGGTCGGCCACTCCCGACATCCCTCTCCCAAGAGCCCCCCTTTTTCGCAACCGGATCGGTATCCATCGAACAGAAAAAGCCCAGGGCGATCACGAGGCCCATCCGTCTTTGTTGTCCCAACGGGCCGTGCGCTCCACCTCCCGCTTTTTGGAACCTGAGAAAACACAACCTTCCCCCCTCCATACGTTGCGTAGAATTAGCGTATCCTGGCGCACAATGGAAATAATCGGCGGAGCGGGCTTTACTGACCACTATTCACTGTCCACTGTTCACTGTCACGATTTGACCGGTCCGTACCTGTTTACCAAATAAATAATCCCCCCTACCCCTCCCCCTGTTCCCGTGCAACGCAAGGATAATAAATAGATTAAGGCTATTTTATAGGGAATAAAAGGAGAACAAAGTCCACCTTCTGCATCAGAATTGGATCAGCTCTCGCCGTGTGCCTATCGCTGTTGACCAACAAACCGGCTTTGGCATGGGTATGATTCCAATAAACTTACAGGAAGTTGCTCAGGAGACGGGACACTTGAGCAAGGAAGGGTATTCTTGCTCTTGATGCGACTTCTCACTCTTCGCGCGCGGGGCTGGTGGATTGCCTCTCTGCTGTCTGTGCTGGCCCTCGCTTTTGCGCCTGCCCGCGCCAGCTCTCAATCGCCTGCCGTTTCGCTCAACCCAGCCGTGGTCGAAGCAGGCTCGCCGGAGTTGATTCGCGTGGATGCGGTCGATGCCACCGGAGTGGACGGCGAATGGCTTGGCCGCAAGCTCGAGTTCTTTCGCGGGCGCGACGGGCGCGCCTGGTTTGCACTCGCCGGAGTAGATGTCGAGGCGCCAACTGGACCATCGCAATTGAAGATCACGCTCCGCCTGGCAGGCAGCACGCGCGACCTGACCCGCACCGTAGAAATTCACGCGGCCCATTACCGCACCGGGGCCCTCACCGTAGCGCCCAAATTCGTCGAGCCAGACCCCGAGGCGCTCAAGCAAATCGCAGCGGACAGGCTGCTCAAAGACAAGGTCTTTGCCGCCAGCGCTCCCGATCCGCTCTGGGCGGCCAGCTTTCGCGCGCCCGTAACCGCGCCGCCCACCGACAGCTTCGGCACCCGCCGCATGTTCAACGGCAAGCTGGCCAGCGTTCACAAGGGGATGGACTTTCGCGCAGCGACAGGAACGCTGGTGCGGGCCGGCAACAGCGGAGTGGTGGTGCTGGCCCGGCCGCTCTATTACGAGGGCAACTGCGTGGCCATCGACCACGGCCTCGGCCTGTACACGATCTCCATGCACCTGAGCCGCATCGACGTGAAGGAGGGTCAGCGCGTGGCTACAGGCGAACCCCTGGGCATAAGCGGCGCCACCGGCCGCGTCACCGGCCCGCATCTGCACTGGGCCGTTCGCTGGCAAGGCGCCTACCTTGACCCAGCCAAGCTGCTCAAGCTGGACATGAGCGCCGTGCGCTAGCTGAAATTCGGGTTTTGCTTAAGAGGATGTTCCTGCTGCATAACTTTCGAGGTGCGGTCTGATCAACTGCTCAAGGGTTTTATAGAACCTAGACTCAAGAAACTTCCGGCTGTCCTCATGCACTCCGAATATGCACAGATTCTTTCCGCCCTCCATTACCTGAACGACCATGCAACGCGCTCCAGTCCGGTTGTCTCGAATCACTGTACCGCCTGTATTATCAACAAACCCGGAGTCCCACGCGACACAATTTTCAGCCATCTCATCTGGCAGGTCCATCGCTTGCCGAATCAATCTCTCTGCATCCTCAACTTCCAATTGAATCGGAAACTGGCTCAAAATTGGGTTCTCCTGATGATTGCTCTGAAGCCTTTTAAAAAAGGCCAATCGGGAATTGCCACGTTCATTCAGAGTTAATGACCAATTCATTTGCTCATCATTCATTTCCCGGTAATGACTGACCATGAGAATCTTACCAGGAATCCAATCATCGGGCAGCACCGCGCTGCATTTGCGAATTCCAATTAACTCAACTACACAACGCAGCAACGCGTTTGCTGGAATTCGACCTGGTATCCCCGCTTCCCCATAAGCAAGGTGCGGACTTATAATAATCTCTCTCACTCCACCCACACGCATACCGGGAATTCCCTTGAGCAATCCGGCAATACAATCTCGCCGCCTGAGATCGATACTGCGTTGAGCGCCGAGGAGAGGCGACTGGCTTACTTCGTCTCCGCGTCGCAAAAACTCTCTTATATTTGTGACGGCAACCCACTCCTTTGTCGCCACGGCTCCTGTGCCAATGGTAAGATCTCGGATTTCGATTCCCTTGGTCATAGATTGAGATCTCGATAACTCACTAGCGGGAAACTACTTCCTCTTCCGTCGCCTGCGCGGGCACAACCGCCCTTGCTCCCGCTGCCTTCTCCCGCCGCAGCGCCTTGAACGCCCGATAGACAAACCACCCCAGGTACCAGCCGTCGATGAACTTGTAAGGCGTCTCGCCCGTGGTGTAGTGGCCGCAGGGCAGCACGCGGGGCTCGAAGTTGAGTCCGATGCGGCGGAAGGCATCCACCACCAGCAGCGAGTACTCTTTGGGAAACGTCAGGTCGTAATTGGCGTAGACCAGCAGTACTTGCTTCCGCGATCCATCGGCCTCCGCGCCCATTATTTTGTCGTAGTAGTAGCACGGGCTTGCGGCGGCCCACAAGGCCCGCACCCGATCCTGATTCAGCCCCGCATCTTCCAGAGCCTGCTTCACGTGGCGGGTGCTTTGTCCGGCCCATGTTACGTCGCCAAAAGCCGTCGACGCATGGTTGAAGGCATTCACGCGAATGCGCGGATCGTGCGCGCTGGCTAGAAATGTATAGCAGGAGCCGAGGCTGGTTCCCAGCACGCCAAACTGCTCGTAGCCCTGGTCCTCAAGCCAGTCAAGGCAGCAGCGAATATCCACCACTGCCTGGCGGCAGGCTGAGAGCGTTCTGCCGATATTCGCGCTCACGGCGTAGTCGGAGCGCTCCAGTTCCGCCGGCCGGCGAATATCGTGGTAAGGCATGGAGAGCCGCAGCGCCGAGATGCCCATGCGGTTGAAGATCGTGCAGAGCGAGTTGTGCCCCAGCCCGTCGGAGTTCCACTGCGGCAGCACAACAATGGCCTGCTTGGGCCGCGATGGGTCTTTGTGCGCGGGCGCAGGATACCAGCGGGCATTTACCTGATCGTTCTCTGGGTAGGGCGTCCGCTCCGGCGAGGTAAAGCGCAGGTACTGCGCCGTCGCCAGCTTGCCCTCTGCGGCCAGCTCGCGCATCGCCGCGTCCTTGGCCAGCGTCTCCGGGCGCACATTGGTCGGGAACAGTTGCGGATGCCGCTCCTCCAGCCGGAAGTCGGTGGGCCGCTCGTACCCGAAAAACTTGTCGCTGTGGCGGATGAGAAGCTGGTTGATTCGCACCATCGCCGCTTCGGCGGCGGCAGGGTTGCGCACAGTCTCCGGGCTAGGCGCGGCGTCCGCAAAGCCGTGTGATTCAAGAAACGGCTCAATCCACTCGAATCCCCACTCCAGCGGCCGCACCACGCGGTTTTCGTCGCGTGTAGTCAGCCGCGTTTCCCACTCATACATCCAGCGCGCGTAACGTTCCTTGATCATGGCCTTGCTTCAAGTTTATCAGCGCCGGCATCCCGCGTCCGAGGAGGTTTAAGTAGGGCTTCCCAGAGCCTCTTTTTTGAGACCTGAAATGCAGGATGTTGGCGTGAGGAAAAGTTCGTTCACACTGCTTTGCGCAGCCACGCAATCAGCTGAATTATCTGGTCTGGTCGGCACATTGGCATGAGAAAGAGTCGAGATGTAAGTCACAGCCCCTGTCATCTGTAAAAATGAAACCAACTGCGCAGAAGAAAATATTCATTAATCGGCTCGTTATCGCGCATCGCCGGCGTTCGGGGAGCTTTGGCAACAATATCCTCCAATATCAACTCCTGCGAGAGAACCGATTCAAACTGCTGTTGGGGATTGGTTTGCGGACCCCATTCGACTAGGTCGGAAGCTGCCGCAGACGGCAAGCGGGCTGCCAAGGCCGAGCTTGAAGTGATCGGAATCGGCTCCATGCTTGCCAGAAAGTGAATCCCCTCCATATCGAACGACCGAAACGCCCGCACATACGGAAAGGAATGCATGATGGCTTTAGTGATGGAAACTTCAGTCGCAATATCGCCTTCATTGTCCGGATACCAGATTTGCAAGATCCCGCCTTGGCGCAAATGCTTCTTCACAACTTCATAGAATTCGTGCGAATAGAGCAAGCTCGAACCAGCGGCTTGCGGAGGTGGGGGAGGGTCCACGACGATGACATCGTAACTCTCAGTTGAACCGTCGAGAAAGCGGCGGCCGTCGTCAACAACGACTCGCGCCAGTGGTGAGCGCAGTAGCTTCTGCGCGTCTGCGTGGTAATAACCAAACATTGAGGGAACACTCGGAATCAAATCCACTGCCGTGGCGTGGATTCCCCAGGAAAGCATGGATCGAAAGCTCGTCCCCATTCCAAAGCAGATGACTAAGCCGTTCTGAGGACGCCTGGACAAGAAAGCGAGCGGCAGATGGGTCATGTACTTGGTGACCGGAGTTAGTCTTGTCATTCCAATTCCGTTGACAAGTATCTCTCGATCAAAGCCTTTTCCAGTTGCAACCACAGTGGCTGAGTAATCTCTCTTGACCTGTCCTTCCGCGTATTTGGTTTCGTAGTCGTGGCTCACGGCAAAGAGGAGAATCGCTGCGACCGCTGCAAGAGCAAACTTAAGTCGCGGGTTGAGACCGGACTTTGGTTGAGTGTCTTCAGGAGATGACTTTCGAAGCACTGTGAGGGCGGCTATGGCGAAGAGAGGGATTGAGAGAACAAGGATTGCCCAACGTGCCCCTACCCAGGGCAGAAGCCAGAAACCGGCAATAAGTGGCCCGACAATGGAGCCCGCAATATTGATGGCGTAGGCAGTTCCGGCTCGATCTGGATCACCAGCGGACCAGGCATCCACCAGCAAGGGAGTGAGAAAACCCGCCAAGGCGCAAAAGAGCACAATGGAAGCGAGACGGAGGCCGTTAAATGGATCGCCTATGGGTAGAAAGGGATCGACCGCGACCAAGGGGATGACGGCAAACAGAGCAAGCAGACTCCATGCCGAAGCGGTCTCGCCCGGCTTGCGGGAGGAAGCTCCGGAGCGGTAGTCCCGCGATCCCACAACAGTGGACAGCAGGTATACCGCGAGGATCGCCGCGAAAGCATACACGACATTTCCGAGGTAGGGAGTGAACTGGCGGATCCAGACGACCTCCATGCCCATACTGACCAGTCCAGTTGTGAACAAGAGAAACAGCGAGGTGCTGCTGGGAAGCCCATAAAGCCTCTGCCGTGGTACTTCTGCGGAAATTGACTTCTCTATCGCAGGCAGAGGGGCCTCGGACTGGATTGAGACAACAGAAGAGCTGATCGCGAAGGCCAACACGGCCAATATTGCGTTCAGGCTGCCCGCGACATAAAGCGTTCCCTGAAATCCAAGCAACTCAATCAGTACAAAGGCGGATGCAAGTGTGCCAGCAAGCGCGCCGAGAACATTGGCTACATATAAGTAACTGAAGGAACGTTCGGACGCGGGACAGGCTGTTTGCCGAATCACAGCCATAAGCAGAGGGAATGTGGACCCCATGCAAGTGCACCAGGGTACGAGCGTAATGGCAACAAATATTCCCGCCACAATGTAGTAGCTGGAAGTTTGCCATGTTCCAAAGCTTCCCATGTGTTGCAGGAGGAGACGCCCGAGCTTCAACTGGAAGGGTACTGCCAGCGACGAGATGCCGACCAGCAATTCCGCAACGGAATAAAACCGCAAAGCCCGCTGACCATTCCTGGCTAGAATTCGGCGCGCCAATATCCCGGTGCCCCAGGAGCCCAGGCCCAGACCGGCCATGAACATCGATATGACGATGGAAGCAAGGGCCGTGGTTACCCCGTAGCTGGCCATAGCCAGTCGAAGCCAAACCACCTCGTAAACCAAGCCGCAAAATCCAGATACCACGAAAAAACCGAAGCACCAGTGCAAATAGGATATTGGCATATTGCGCTTAGCGGCATCCGATTCGCTCTGCTTCGGAAGAACAGCCATTCTGGCCCTCTCAGTTCAGTTCAATAGAACAACTGCAAACCAAGCACCTTTGAGGCAGCAAGATTGCAGCCCAGCCGATAGGATAGTGGATGAGTGCTGTTTTTGGAGCGGCGGGAGAGGGATAGTGAACTTTAAGTATCAATGGGCTGCTCTGGACGCTAGCCCGGCATAAGCACCATGGAGCCAGGTACCCTGGTCTAGATTTCCAAGCCCGGAAGTCCGCGATCTTGATCGTTTCCCGCTTTCGTCAGGCGGGACTGAGTGCGCGCTTCCGCCCCATCCGCTCCACTACCACCCAGCCTAGGCTGAGCAGCGTCACCAGCGTAATGATTCCGAGCGAGATCACGCAATACAGGCAATAAACCATCAGCACGTCGCGCTCGATATGGGTTAGATAGAGCGCAAATCCCAACCCGATTAGAGCCGCGGAGAGCGCAATCGCCCTGCGCCGCGCCAGCGCCAGCCCAGCCAGCGCCAGGTAGCCGGCAATGCCGATGGCCGCCACGGGAATGTGCATAATCTCGGCAAAGGGGCTATGGTTCACGATGCCGCAGTCCCACTTTGCGTTGATGGAGCAAGGCTCCGCATCGGTGGAGTAGTGAACGCGCAGCGCGAGCGAGGAAACCACCACGCCGGCCAGGGCCAGAAGAGCTATCAGGTATCGCATTGTTGGTTGGACGCACTGGAAAAGCATCCGTCGCAAGTTAACATGAACCCATGGACCAAGGCAGTACCCAGCCAGTCACTGGCACCGGCCGCCGCATCGCTTTTTTTGGCGGCAGCTTTGACCCGCCCCATCTAGGCCATTTGGCGGTAGCTCGCGCGGCCAGGACGGCGCTGGCTTTGGATACGGTGCTCTTTGCCCCAGTGGGCGCGCAGCCGCTCAAGCCCCAGGGTTCCACCGCCAGTTTTGAAGACCGGCTGGCCATGACTCAGTTGGCTGTCGCGGATGAGCCCGGTTTCGCGGTTTCCCTTGCCGATGCACCCAAACCGTCAGGCGCGCCCAACTTTACCCTGGAGACGTTGCTCCGCCTGCGGGCGGAACTCCAACCCGGCGGCGCACTCTTTTGCCTGATGGGAGCCGACTCCTTTTTCGCGCTGCGCCATTGGCATCGAGCTGCGGAAATCCCGTTTGCCGCGCCCCTGATCGTGGCCTCGCGCCCCAGCCAGCCGCTTGACGGCCTCATGGCTGGGCTGCCCGAGGGACTGACCATGGAATCTTTGCCGCAAAAGTCCCTGAACGACTGCGGCGTCGAGGTCAGGTCTTCAATTCTCTTTAACAGCGCGGGAGGCCGCACGCCCTTCTACCTGCTCCCAGGCCTGCATGTCGAGATCAGCGCGTCGGAGATTCGGGCTCAGATCCGCGATCTCGTCTACGAAACGCCAGCGCCTGCCGGCTCTGGCCAGGCTCTGCTTCCCAGCTCCGTCCTGGACTATATTCGCTCCCGCGGCCTGTACCGCTAGGCCCTTGGCCAAGCTTCTACTTGCCCATGCCCCACCGAGGGGCTACGATTGAGACTGGAGATCTTTCCCACCGCATGACGACAACCGAAGCACGCCAGCAAACACGTATCCTCGTTCAGGCCGCCGTTCAGGTCTGTGAAGACAAGAAGGGCGAAGACACCCGCATCCTCGAACTCGACCCCATTGACTCCGGCCTCTCGGACTTCTTTCTGGTCACCTCGGCCAGCAATGACCGGCAGTCGGTGGCCATCGCCGACGAAATCGAACACAAGCTGAAGAAGGAGTTTGGCGTCTTCCCCAACTCTGTTGAGGGCCGCCAAAAGGGCGAGTGGATTCTGCTCGACTATGTGGACTTTGTGGTGCATGTCTTTTTGACCGAGCGCCGCGCCTTCTATGATATTGAGCGGCTGCGCAAGTCAGCCCGCCCTGTCACCCCGGCTGAATTCGACGCCGAGCTGAAGGCCGCACTCGCAGAAAAAACCGCCGCTGTGCGCAAGAAGGCCGCCACGAAGGCCAAACCCGCAGCCGCGAAAGCCGCGCCCGCGCCCAAGCCAAAGAAGGCCGCGAAGAAAGCACCGGCCAAGACCGCGAAAACGCCGGCCGCGAAGAAGCCGGTCAAGAAGACAGTTGCCAAGAAGAAGATGACCACGAAATAGGCGCGGTGATCAGGACGAAGCGGCAGGCCGAGCTGATGGGCGGGGCAGCACACAATCAAGTGCAAAAAAAGAATGGGGACCCGATAATCTGGGTCCCCATTTTCGTACTGTGCCGGTTAAAGGTTAGAAGTTGTAGTGCAACTGAAAGCGGATATTGCGAGCTACCTGATACTGATACGGCTTGCCGTACTGGCTGTCAATGGTGATGCCGTCCGTGTTCAGGAGCGACTTCCAGTTATAGGGATGCTCATAGAGCGAGTAGGCTTCCCCGCCGAAATAGAAAGGAATGCCTCCCGGCGCAATAAACTGCGATGTATACGCCGTATCGACAGAGCCGTAGTAAGCCACCACTTCATGCTGGTTGAGGGCATTGGTCATAGTTACGTCGAAGCTGACTGTCTGGGACTCCTTGACCTTATACGTCTGTTTGAAGTTGAGGTCTGACTGGGTGAACCAGGGGGTACGGAAAGTCCGGGCGTTACCCACGGTGATCAGGCCGGTTGTTGGACTCTGAGTAATATCCACCCACTTTCCCAATCCCTCGGGATACACCGCAAACTGCCCAAAATTGCCGCCGCCGGCGATGCTGTAGCCCACGTCGACGAAGCTGCTCTGCGGCGTGCCGCTGTAAGCGTCCTGGAAGATTCCGAAGGTTGTGCTGGTCTTGCCGCCCTCTTTGAGGTCGTAATAACCGTAACCCTTGAAAGCGTTGGGGCGATCTGTGGCGAGCTTTCCGTTGAAGGCGTTGCCATAGGCGTTGTACTGGAAGTAGGTCTCGTCAAAGGCACGGCTGTTGTTGGGCGCATTGCGTCCGCCGCCGCCGTCGGCCTCATTGCAGCTCGTCAGCCCGCAATAGTTCCCCCGGAAGTCGCTGTACGTATAGGAGAACATTCCAGACCAGTGTTTGCTGAGATTCTTGGTCAGCCTAAATTCGAGACCGTCGTAGCTGCGGGCGGGCCGAATATTAGTCGGGCATGGGGCATAGCTGTCGCCCGTGTTGGGGTCAATGCCCCCTATCTGGCAGGTGGAGTTGAAGGCATTTGGTCCTTCCCCTGGATTGACGATGGTAAAAATCTCGTTGCCAAACTGGTCAAAGAGCGCCGCATCTTCGATGACATGATCGAGCCGGCGCCGGTCCCAACGAGCTTCAAGGGCCAATGTGGGGGTGATCTCATAGTCGGCGCCAAACACCGTCACGTGCTGGCGATACGGCTTGAGCCCGGGCATAACACCTTCCGTGCCGCGTTCATTGCTACTCTCGATGAAGGTCAGGCCGGCAGGCGTTGCGCTGCCGAAGTTGGCTGCATTGGCGTAGCAATAACGGTAGCTTGTGTCGAATTGAACGTCCACATCCGCAAGGTTTGGATCATTGAGCGCATAGGCGCAATTCTGCCAGTACTGGCCGCCAAATGAGCCAATCGCAACATTCAGCTTCATCATGTCGGTAAACGAGCCGTAACTGCCAAAGATCTTCGCCTTGCCATTCTGCTTCGGATCCCAGGCGAAACCAAAGCGAGGGGCAATCTTAGATTTCCAGCCGAAGTCGATGGGATTGGTTGGCAAGCCCGCGGCATTGTTTTCGCTCGGGACATTCTCCTTTTCCACGCGAACGCCGTAGTTTATGGTCACTCCCTTACCCAGTGTCCACGCATCTTGCCCAAAAATAGCATGGTCATAGCTAGTGGCTTGTCCCTGGGTGCCGTAGTCCTGGATGATCAAGTATCCATATTGTCCGCTGCACTGACCATAAGTTGTAGTCAGCGTGGCGCAGTTTGCGGCGCCGATGCTGCCTGCCGGAGAATATGCTTCGGTGCTGCCAGGGAAAACCTCCACCTCGGGCGCCGGCCAGCGCTGGTAGATGTTGTTGTTGGAGCGAGTTAGCTGGTAGCCGATTTTGAAGAGGTGTGTGCCGGCCCACCCGCTCTTGTTAAAGGCGACATCCTGGTCAAACTGGATGCGTTTATCAGCATCGTAGATCGTGTAGGTCTGGCTGTTGGGCTGATTGAAAAAGCCGTTCGGCTCTTGCAGGTCGGCTGGCAGCGCGTTCCCTTTCGTATCCGTTCCGCCGACGCCGCTTCCGAAAAAGCTGTCGATGTGTCCTGTAGTTGGATAGCCGAAGTCGTGATAGTTCGCAAAAAAGTACCCGAAGCGGCTGGTGAGCACAATCCTTGGCGTAGCCGAGTAATCCAGGCCGAAGTTGTATGTAGAGTTGGGCGCGGAATACCCCAACTGATGCTCGTACCCGATCGGATTTACGCTGGAGCTCAAGTTGAACAGCCCGTGGACATCGTCCCCATTCGGCAGAGTTTCCCCGGTCTGCCGCTGGTCCTGATCCAGCGCGGAGCCGAAGACGTGGATCTTGGAGCCAAGCGCCCCGTCGAGGCGCAGGTAGTCGTAGTAGGTCTGCGTGTTCTGCCCGAACGAGAGTGTACCGTTTTGGGTCGGGAACGTGCTTATAAAGGTGTGGTTGTAAGTGATGGTGTGCTCTTCATCCGACCACTCCGGCGTAAAGGCTGCTTCGAGAAAGAGCTTGTTTTTGATCAGCGGCAAGCCGACTCTAAAGCCGGGAAACGTGTCGCTGGTGTGGTACGTCTTGGGCTGGTAGAGCTGCCACGGCGTATCGGTGTTCGGGTTGAAAGCTCCGTTCGGGTCATAGCGCGGATTGGCTCGCGGCGATCCGTTCAAGGCGTTGTCGTTGAACATCGTCCATACGCTGCCATGAAGATCGTTGGTTCCCTTTTGCATAATGACGTTGATGACTCCGCCCAGCGCGCCGCCATGCTCGGCCTGGATGCCGGAGGTATCCATCACCATCTCATCGATGAAGTCGAAAGGAACATTGGTGTGGGAGAAGCCGCCAATCAGGTTGGCCGTCTCCTGGCCTTCCACGAGATAAGAGTTTTCAGAGTCCGAGCCGCCAGCGATGGAGTAACCGAAGGCGTTGCCGTTGCTGCCGCTGCCGGGTGAGGTGGCGCCGTTGCCATTGCCGATGCTGAACTGCGACATGCCCTCAAGAGGCTCGTTGCGAGCCGAGGGCGCGAATTGAATCGCAGACTGGAATGAGGTGCCATGGGGAATGTTCTCTACCACGTCCTCCGTGATGTTGGACAGCGTGGCCGAGGTGGTGGTATCGATCTGCGGAGCCTCGGTGCTCACCTCAACCACGGTGTTGACCTTCCCCATGGTGAGCTGAAGATCCACCGTCGGGAGATGGCCCACTTCAAGCGCCAGCTTGTCATGCTTGAGGGTGTCGAAGCCTTCAGCCGTCACCGTAAGGGTATAGAGGCCCGGTGGAAGATTGGAGAAATGGTAAGTACCATTGGAATCTGTGATTACCTCTTTGGAACCGACGAGTGTCGTTCCCGTGACGACAACATGGGCTTTGGCCACCACAGCGCCCGAGGGGTCTTTTACTGTGCCTTGAAGACCGCCGGTGGTCTCCTGCGCGAGAAGCGAGGGCGCAAACAGCACAAGAAGTAACAGAGTGAGCCACTGGGGGGTGGCAAGACGCTTCAATCCTTCGGTCAAGTTTCTCATGTAATTCCCATCCTCGAATGAATTTGCCGGTTCCGTACTCTGGATTGCGCTGTCGGCGACGATCATCGCCCGCGCTACCCTCGATTCGTGTTACGGCGTCTAGGCCGGGGAATGAACCTGGTCCGCAATTGAAACTCAATGGATCAAAAACGTCAGGAACACAGAGGACATCAGGCTTCATTTCCGCAGATCGCCGAATGCCGAGCGCCTCTCCCCGAATAGCCAGGGATAGCGTGTTTGAATTAACTATGCATGATCGATGCCAATCTCCGCGCATCCCAAAAATACTTTCTTAGCCCTTCAAAGTAAACACGTTACTGTCACTCCATTGGTCCGGCGCCCAAGCAGGTAATATGAAATTGCGGATAAAGTTTCTGCCATATTCCAAAATCTGGCACCGCCTCTCGTTTTTGGGGAATCCCTTCACCTCCCCGCAAACGAATTCCTGCCCGGTGGGGTATCCTCCTCCCCATGAACCTCACGCTCGCCCATATCGGCGCCCGCGCCAGCTCGAGAGACGGATTCGACTCCCTCACGCAGGTCTATCTTGATCGCTGCTCGCCCTTTGCGCGATGCCAGTCTGAGGCATTCCGCACCGAGGAGGCGCTGCTCGAATGGCTGGTCCGCCAGCAAGGCCGCACGCCCGCCGTCCCCGTGCTCCTCGACAGCCGCGGCAAGCCCATGACTTCAGAAGCTTTTGCCGCCTGGCTCGGCCTCCGCCGCGACGAGGGCGCCCAACACATCGTCTTCGCCATCGGCCCGGCCAGCGGATGGTCCGAGGCCGCCCGCGCTCGTGCCCAACTGCTGCTCTCGCTGGGGCCCATGACCATGGCCCACGCCCTGGCCCGCTTGGTGGTCGCCGAGCAGTTGTACCGGGCATTTACAATACTCAGTGGCCATCCTTATCACGGCGGCCACTGACAACTGATCCCTGATCCCTGATCTCTGTTCTCTGATCTCTGAAAGCTGCGATGACCGAATCCCGCCAAGGACTGATCCTGATCAACACCGGCCCCGGCAAAGGCAAGACTACCGCCGCCATGGGCACGGCCCTGCGCGCGGTGGGGAACGGCATGAAGGTGCTCATGCTGCAATTCCTCAAAGGCTCCTGGCATTACGGCGAGCTGGATGCTGTCCAGTCCTTCGGGCCAAACTTTGTGCTCAAGCAGATGGGCCGCGGCTTTGTGAAGGTGGGCGGCGCGGAGACCGACCCCGAGGACATCCGCCTGGTGGCAGCGGCATGGGCGGAGGCCCGCGAGGCCATCTATTCAGGCGAGTGGGATATGGTCATCCTGGACGAGATCAACTACGCCATCGGCTATGGAATGCTAGACGCGGCCGTGGTGGCCAAGGCCTTGCACGGGCGTCCGGAGATGGTCCATGTCATCCTCACCGGCCGCAATGCGCATCCCCTCCTGGTCGAAATGGCCGATACAGTCACCGAGATGCGCGAGGTGAAACATGCCTACGAAAAAGGCATCCTCGCCCAGCGCGGCATAGAATACTGAAAGCGCCAAGCCGGCAGTTTGCTGCCGGCCAGAAAGAGTTGGAATGTCCTGGTTCAAGCGTGAAAATGGAGACTACGAGTCTGGCTCCGGGCCCGATAACGGCGCGGATGCGGCAGGCAAAACGGTGCGCACTGAGGGCCTGTGGATCAAGTGCCTGGGCTGCCGCCAAACCATCTTCAAGGCCGACCTGGATGCCAACTTCAACGTCTGCCCCAAATGCCAGCACCACTTCAAGATCGGCGCACACCTGCGCATCGACATGCTGCTCGAGCCGGGCTATGAACTGGTAGACGGCGGCCTGCGCTCCACTGACCCGCTCAACTTTACGGACGTAAAGCCCTATAAAAAACGCCTCAAGGCCGCGCAGGAAGCCACCGGCCTGGACGACGCAATCCTCAACGCCGTTGGCCAACTCGCGCACCACAAAGCCGTGGTCAGCGCCATGGAATATAGCTTCATCGGCGGCTCCATGGGGGCGGTGGTGGGTGAGACCATTGCCCGCGCCGTGGACCGCGCCCGTGTGGGCCGTATGCCGCTCATTGTCGTTGCGGCCTCGGGCGGCGCGCGCATGATGGAGGGCGTGGTCAGCCTGATGCAGATGGCCAAGATATCTTCCGCGCTGGCGCAGTTGGACGATGCTGGCGTGCCCTATATCTGCGTGCTCACCGATCCCACCACCGGCGGCGTCACCGCCAGCTTCGCCATGCTGGGCGACCTCAACATCGCCGAGCCGGGCGCGCTCATCGGTTTCGCAGGCCCACGCGTCATCGAGCAGACCATCCGCCAGAAGCTCCCTGAGGGCTTCCAGCGGTCTGAGTTTCTGCTGGAGAAGGGTTTCCTCGATGCCGTCGTGCATCGCCGCGACCTGAAGGCCTATCTCGCCCGCGCACTCGATTTCATGAAGGTGTCTGCGGTCGCCTGAGAGATGGCTGAGCGGAGCCTTGAAGGCGATTGCTGCGTGCGGGTCTCGGCCGACGGCCTGCGGAATAAGTTGAAATAGCCTTTATCAAGACTGAGAAGAGCCCGTGCTATTCTCTTCCCTGGACTCCCACAAAGGAAGACAATGAACTTCAGAGTTTCCCGCGGTGTTGCTCTTGTTGCGACAGGGCTTTGCATATTTTTATCTACTTCAAGCGATGCACAAATCGGGCCGAGTACCCTCAGACAGACTCCAGCTGTAGCGGTCACGCCGTCTTCATCGAGCATCACTACGACGCAAAATCTCTCTGTGACGGTTGATGTCAGCGGCACTGCCGGCAACCCCACTCCTACAGGTACAGTGGTCCTTACCAGTGGGAGCTACAGCCTGCCTCCGAATCTGCCGTACAACATGCCCTCGTTGGCGGGGATCTATAACTCAAGCCTCACCACGGGAAACTTGACCGCCAACTCTGGCCTGAGCAATGCGACTGTAACCTATGTCAATTCCTCGGGTGTTGTGCAGGGAACAGCTACAGGCGTGGCAGCCGCAGCTGCGGGTCTGGCCGGTACTGCATCGATTCCGTTTCCGCATCCATTGGATGCTACTCAGCCCGCGCGTATCAATGTCCATCTCTGCATTGGCAGCTCGACCACATCGCCCGACAACAACCAGCTGAAAATCTATTTCAGCAACAGTCCAAATTCTGCCAATGGTCTTTATTTCGGCGTCGGGATGAACTCCATCCAGCTACAGATGTGGGGTACTCCGGAGCTCACAAATTACGGCTCTGGAGGCATTCCCTCCGGAACCTGCGGATCGGTTTTCATGGATTGGCTCGGAACAGGGCCGGGCGGAGTGGACGCACAAGGCAATGAACAAGTGTGGGCAGGGTGGATACCGGACAATCCGACCGATCTTCAAGCTCCGAACAATACCACGATTCCTTCGACCTATCAACCAACAGCGCTGGGATTCTCGGCGGTGCTCAGCGCTTCCATGCTTGCCAGCACTACAGAGATATTCGTCAGCGATGCTTCTGCAAATACATTGGTAACTGGCGTATATGTCAGCCAGGGACGCCTGGACGGACCCACTGATGGCGCAATGCCCGTCCCCGGCCTGTTTCAGCCCGTCGTTCTGAACGCCGGGAATATCGTTCCCAGCTACCAGTCTAATGAAATCTGGATTCCATCCACATACGGCGACTCAGCAGGGAATCCAATCATGCAGACCTATCACCCCAATGACACTGTCGCGGACATTCGCTACGGACGCCTTGGGTTGTATGCCAATCTTTTCAATGCCGGGTACATCCTTGCAGCCGTAACCGGCGACAACGGTTACGGCTACTCCGCCTGGGGTGGCGCAAATTACTGGGATTCTCCCACATCGTCAAGCTGGGGTGGACCCAGCGGAGGTCAGTACAGAAATGCCGTCATGGGCCTTGTAAGGCAATATCTTCCCAACAGCAACCAATACTTCCGTATGGGACTCAGTATGGGGGCAGCGGATGCTTTGAACGATGAAATTGAAAATCCGGGCGCAGCGGGAATTGCCATTTATAGCGGTCTACTTAGTTTGACTGGCGCGTGGAATATGGCCGGACAGCCTGCGCCCGGAGGTGGAACTTATGGCACCACCCTGCCGAACATCCAGTATGGATGGGGTGACTGGTATCTTTCTCTTAAGGGGAGTAACACCAATCAAACTCCTGAGTCGAGCCCGTCGTATTGGACAAAGGTCAGCTCGACGCTGACCGGTCTGCCGCTTAGCTACTACAACGCATTGGAGTTTACGCAAAAAGGCGCATGGAATGCCGCCACGGCCTATAACCAGAACGACATTGCCGTTCGTCCCTACACGGGAGGGATCTCCGGCCTCGCCGCGGGTGATCCGGGCTTGAATCCTTCGCTTTTTGTCCACGTGCCCATCCAGGCTTGGGCGGAACAAAACGACTCTTCGATTCCGTCCTCAATCTGGCAAACGGCATTTATCGATGGAGTTACAGCAGCAGGGAACGCAAATGCCATAAGTAACATACTTACCGACTGCCCACCCACAGGCGGCTGTCATCTAAGCTCAGGCGTCTTAAATCCAACCAATAATCAGCCCTGGAACACCACCACCAGCCCATCGCCGACGCTGGCTTGGTTCAATTCATTGCGAACTCCGTGGTCAGCATCGACCAACGGAAGTTACACTTCAACTTCCGTGGTTCTCGCCAGCGGAAGCGCCACCATCGACATCCCCGCCGGATCGCTGGCCGTTGGCACTGACACGTTGACGGCCAGCTTTACACCCGACGCCGCAAGCTCGTCGGCCTATAACAGCGCATCGGGGTCGGCCACAGTAACCGTGGTGACCCTTCAGAAAACAACCCCGACCGTTGTTGTGACCCCATCCTCATCCAGTATCACAACGGCGCAGGTACTGACAGTGACGGTTTCTGTAGGTGGCGGGAGCGGCAATATTACCCCAACGGGCTCCGTAGCGCTGTCCGGTGGCGGATACATCTCTGCGGTAACAGTTCTAAGCAACGGCAGCGCGACGATCAACATTCCCGCCGGGTCGCTGGTCACGGGGTTGGCCACTCTGACGGTGACCTATGTGCCGGATGCGACGAGTTCCCCAACCTATAACAATGCCACGGGATCCAATTCGGTCACGGTGACTGTTCCGGCAAAGACAACTCCGACGATCACGTGGGCGCAACCTGCGGCTATCACGTATGGTACCGCGCTGAGCACAACTCAACTGAATGCCAGTTCGACAGTAGCTGGAAGCTTTGCTTATTCGCCGGCGGCAGGTACGGTGTTAGGCGCGGGCTCACAGATGCTGTCGGTTACCTTCACGCCTACTGATTCCACGGACTACACATCGGCTACAGTGAGCGTGACATTGACGGTGAATAAGGTCACGCCGGCAATCACCTGGACTGCGCCTGCGGCGATCACCTATGGCACGGCACTAACCGTGACCCAACTGGATGCCAGCTCGACAGTGACTGGGAGCTTTGCTTATTCGCCCGCCCTGGGTATTGTGTTAGGCGCGGGCTCACAGACGCTGTCGGTCACCTTCACGCCTACTGATTCCACAGACTACACAACAGCAACGGCGAGCGTGACATTGACGGTGAACAAGGCCACGCCGGCAATCACCTGGGCGCAACCTGCGGCGATCATGTATGGTATCGCGCTGAGCACAACTCAACTGAATGCCAGCTCGACAGTGGCTGGGAGCTTTGTTTACTCACCAGCGGCAGGTACGGTGTTAGGCGCGGGCTCACAGACGCTGTCGGTTATCTTCACGCCTACTGATCCCACAGACTACACCAATCCGACGGCGAGTGTGGCACTGACGGTGAGTAAGGCCACAACGGCCGTCACGGTGACACCCTCTTCTTCGAGCATCACGACGGCTCAGGCGTTAACAGCAACGGTTTCCCTCAGTGGCGGGGGCGGCAATCTTACTCCAAGTGGCTCCGTAACTCTGACCAGTGGCAGTTACTCCTCGGCGCCAGCAACACTCAACGCCGGAGGCGCAGCAATCAACATTCCCGCAGGCTCGCTGGCTACAGGCGCGGACACGCTGGCTGTGACCTACACCGGCGATGGCAACTTCAATTCCAGTGCTGGCTCGGCTTCCGTTACTGTTACGACAGCCGGAAGTCCAAGCTTCACAGTCGCAGGAACAGCAGTTACGGTCGCAGGCGGTGCAACCACGGGAAACACTTCCACCATAACCGTGACTCCCGCGGGAGGTTTTACGGGCAGCGCAGCGCTGACGGCTGCCGTCACCGCTGGCCCAGCGGGTGCCGTGAACCCGCCCACCTTCAGCTTCGGTTCTACCACCCCGATAAGCATCTCCGGTTCAGCGGCCGGAACGGCCATCCTGACCATCTCCACGACACAAGCCCTTGGCTGTTCCGCGACCTCTTCTACGCGCCGCGACGTTCCGTGGTATGCCAGGGGCGGAGCGGCTCTGGCCTGCATACTGCTCATCGGTATTCCGGCACGGCGGCGTAGATGGCGGACGATGCTCGGAATGTTGACTCTGCTGGCTGCTCTCACCACCGGCATGATGGCGTGTGGCGGCGGAAGTGGAACCAGCACTTGTAATACCGCCTTTCGCCCCGCTACTACAGCAGGAATATATACCGTAACCATAACCGGCACGTCCGGTGCGCTCACAGAAACGGGCACTGTCACTCTCACCGTCCAGTAGCGAGGCTAGCGTTTGGCCCACATCTGACTAACCCACAAAAGATTGGTACCCCATATCTCGTCCGCCCGGCGGATGAGACAAGGGCGAGTACAAGCCTCAACCGGACCTTGCGTGTTGCGCAGGCGGCTTTCCGTTTTCGCGGGGCCGCGTTCTCTGCGTTCACCGTGCTCAGAATCGAGTGTCCAATGTCTGAGACCTCGCAGGCTTGTCCCTTTGCCGATCATTTCCCGCATCCTGCTACTCTGGAGTCTGGACTGGACTTCAATCCGTCAGGCATGGGCCCGGTCCGCATCCCGTTACCAGATAATTAATACCCCCTCCCCCCCTTTTATATTTTCAAAACCTTGCATAGAATTATAACGATCCTATAATCAACCGCTTAACAAGAAATCCTCCCTGAAAAATCCCAATAGACGAAACGGCCAAGCGTTCCCAGTCTCATCCGCCGCTCTAGTCTTCGAGCAGCTTGCCGGCGCGTTTTTTGCGCATCCACCACCAGGCAAAGCCGGCGATGGCCAGCCCGCAGACTGCGGCGACTAGCGGCAGGGAGTGGTGGGCTACCACCTCGACGGCGCTGGGGCCGAGCTTAAGCACCAGCAGCGACAACACCAACCAGCGGACCATGCGGCCACAGAAGACGGCCGCTATGAAAGGAACCACCTCCATCTCAAAGACTCCGGCGGCAAAGACGAAGGCCTTCCACGGCGTGGGCGGCGGCAGCATGGAGGGAATCATCATGGCCAGGAATTCCTGGCGCTCGAAGCGGGTGCGCATCCGCTCGTAGCGCTCGCGGTTGACGCGCTTGAGCAGGAAGAGTTCGCCGCCGGCGCGGCCCAACCCGTAGGGGAGCAGCCCGCCGATTGCGGAGCCGATGGAGGCAAGAAGGCAATAAAGCCAGAAGTGGCCCTTGTCGTTCCAGACATAGACGGCGAGGATGGCGTCCATGGGGACGGGGATGGTAGAGGAATCGAGCAGCGCAACCAGGCCCACGCCCCAGATGCCGAATTTGGCCAGAAAAGGCAGGAGCACGAGCTTCCATTTGGCCATTAATCGAGCAAAAACAGCTTTCAAGCAGAGTCCCTTTCGATCCTGTAATCCGTCTTAGTAGTCAGGAACCATTCTACGGCGCGGGACGCCGCGCACAGGTTTCAGTGGAATGAGAGAATAGATAGAAAGGAATTGAAGCGGAGCCGTGGGCGGAGTGTGCGCCCAGGAAGGCTCCTCAGGAACGAATGCCCCCTAGCGAAGCGCCAAACGAGGTCCACGAGCCCGGCGAGTCTGCCGAGACCAATCGGCAATCCGGGATGCAGGGGTTGGGTAATACGACTCCGGGTCCGGAGTTGCGTCCGGACGAATCCTCAACCGGCTCTGAGCCGGAGCCTGGGCCGCGGGTGGTTCGGGGTTCGCGCTGGCTGGCCTACGATACACACGAACTGCTGCAGATGATCAGCGAGCTGGAGGATGAGCGGCGCTGGGCGAGGTTGCGCGAAGGAATCTGGATCGCGATTCTGATCCATCTGGCGCTGCTGTCGGCGCTTACGTGGATTCCCAAGTACGTTTTCAAGGTGCCGGAAGTGGTGGATCGGAACGATGCGCTCAAGCACAAGGATTTCACTTATCTGGATTCGCCGCCGGAGCTTCCGCACGAGGCGCAGCCTAAGGTAAAGATCAGTCCTGTTCCTGTGAAGCCGCCTGTCATCGACAAGCAGACGCTGGAGGCGCTGAACCGGCCCACGCCGCCTGTGCCAACGCCGACGCCCGCACCCACACCTGCGCTGCCGGCCCCGGTGCAGCCCGCGCAACCTGTTCCACCCACCCCGGAGCCGCAACTTGAGGCTCCTCATCCTGCTGCCGTGCCGGCGCGGCCCAGCTTTGCCATGAACTCGCAAAACCCGGCAGACCAACTGCGAGAAGCGATGCGAGGCTCGTCGCGCGGTTCCGTACAGAACGGCCCGAGCATGGGCTCGGGAGGACTGGCGCGCCATCCTGGCGCCGGCGGCGGCGTCGAAGTCTTGTCGGACACGCAGGGCGTGGACTTCAGCAACTGGCTGCAGCGCTGGCATTGGGAGACGGAGCGCACCTGGGATCCGCTGATTCCCGACGAGGTGAATCCTCCAATCAACAAGACGGGAGAGGTCATGATCCGCTTCAAGGTTCTGCCCAACGGACGGCTGATGGACGGGAGCATTACGCTTGAGGGCCGTTCGGGCGACACGGCTCTGGACCGGGCAGCCTGGGGCGCGATCATCGGCTCCAACTATCCGCCGCTGCCCAGGGAGTTCCACGGGCCGTATCTGGAATTGCGCGCGCTGTTCATGTACAACATGGAGCAGCAGCGGTAGGGCGGATTGAAATGAGGCGCGTTTGGCGACGGGATCTGCCAGCAACGATTCGAGACCGTTGAATGCGCATGCACGGCGGTACTGGTGGGCCGCGGTAGCGGTGCTGCTGACGATTCTTGCTGTCGAACTGTTTGTGCCCGCGCACGAACAATCCCAGACACCAGACGAGGCGAACCACTTGCTGGCCGGCGTCCAGTATTGGAAGTATGGAGACTTCGGAGTTAACCCCGAACATCCACCACTTGCCAAGCTGGTCGCGGCATTGCCCGCTCTCGGTGTGCCTAGCCCGGCGCCGGCGCCCTTCACGCAGTTTTTCAAGATGGAGAACTTCGGCAGCGCCATTCCGTTTCTTTACACACACGACGCTGATGCCATCCTGTGGCGATCGCGCGCTGCCATCTCGGTCTTCACATTTGCTCTCGCGCTGCTCGTTCTGGCTGCGGGCTGCGAGATGTTTGACTCCATGACGGGACTGGTGGCGCTGCTTGTCTTTGTCTTCGAGCCAAATCTGCTGGCGCATGGAGCCATGATCACTACCGATATGGCCGCGGCCTGCTGCATGTTCGCGGCCGTCTTCGCCTTCTACCGATGGCAAAAGCATCCAACCGCGGGGCGAGTGATTGTGTGCGGAATCGCACTCGGCTTGGCGCTGGCGGCGAAACACTCTGGTATCTTCCTGCTGCCGGTATTGCTGGCGCTGGCGCTGATGGAATTCTTTTCGCAGCGGAAAGATGTAAGTCGTTTTGGGCAGGGACGCAAAGCGCTTCGCTTGGCGATTGCATTGATCGCGATCGGCGTGATGGGATGGACAATCCTGTGGGCGTCTTATGAGTTTCGCTATCAGGCGCGGCCGGGATCACTGGCGATGATTCCCTCGCTTGCCGACTATACGGCGTCCCCTCATTCGCCGTTGGCCGAGGCAGTTATTCCGCGTTTGGCGGCATGGCACGTGGTTCCCGAGGCGTATCTCTTTGGCATAGTTGATATCCTGGTTGCAGCCAAGCGCGATCCAATGTTTCTGCTGGGCACGGATTATGCGACAGGTCACTGGTTTTATTTTCCGGTGGCTTTGCTGATCAAATCGACGTTGGGATTTCTGGCGCTGCTGGTGTTTGCGCCGTTTCTCAAGAATTTGTGGCGGGACGGCAAGTGGCGCGCGATGGCGTACCTTGCGATTCCATCTCTGCTCTATTTAGGGGCAAGCATGGCTTCCACCATGGACATCGGCATCCGCCATATTCTGCCTGTATTTCCATTCTTTGTATTGATTGCCGCAGCCGCCGCAGTTGCCCTGGCGCGGAAGCAACCATGGGGTAAGTATGTTGCGGGTGGACTAATGCTGGCCCATGTTGCATCGTCGGTTCTTGTCTTCCCCTTCTACCTGACTTATGCGAACGAAGCGTGGGGAGGACCGACAAATACCTACCGGCTTCTTACCGACTCCAATGCGGATTGGAACCAGGGATTGCGCGCGGCCAAGAGCTACCTGGATGACCACAATATTCGCGACTGCTGGTTTGCCCACTACGGCTGGGATGTTGACCCTGCGTACTACAACATTCCCTGCAAACCGTTGCCTGATTCACTGTCGCACTATTTTGGTCAGCCCTTGCCGCAGATCCCCGCGCAGCTTGAAGGCACGGTTCTGGTTAGCGCCACTGAGGCCGATGGAGATTATTGGGGCCCTGGCGACCTGAATCCGTATGCCCAGTTTCTTCACCGCCGGCCTGACGCCCTGATTGCCAACAGCATTCTTGTCTTTCATGGCAAATTTGACGTATCGCAGCTCTCGGCTCTCACGCATCTCAGTCAGGCGCAGCAGTTTGCAGGCCAGCAGCAATGGGACAAGGCGCTGGCTGAGGTGCAAGTCGCGTTAGAGATGGAGCCGGGCTTAGCGGAAGCTCATGCTGTTCAGGGCCAAATCTTGCTGGGGATGCATCGCACCGGTGACGCGCAACGGTCATTCCAGGAGGCACTGGCCTTGGCCCATGCCGATTACCCGGAGTTTCAGGTGAGCAGAATACTCAAAATCCCCGCACAGTTTTCAGCGCCTTGAGCTTCTGCCGAGGCTGCGCCCTGGCCGGACGGCAGGAATGCCTCAAATGCGGTCGGCAGCGGGCAACTCAGGCAAGGAGAGTTCCACGCCGTCGGGTGGGTCGAGAGGGCCATCGCCGTGGGGCAAGAAGATGCCGTCCTGAGCGAGGAGCGCTTCGTAGATCGGGGTGCGCCTCCAGTGGCGCGCCAAGGCGAATGCGCTCATGTTGGCGATCATCAATGGCAGGACGAGTCCGTAGCCGCCGGTCATTTCAAAGACGATGAGAATTGAAGTCATGGGTGCGCGTATGATGCCGGCAAAGACCGCGCCCATGCCAACTACGGCGAATGCTCCGATGGCGTCAGAGGAATGGTGAAAGATGGTGACGTCAAGATATCCGACCGAACCGCCAAGCATGGCGCCCATGAAAAGTGCCGGGGCAAAGATGCCGCCCGAGCCACCGCTTGAGTAGGAGCAGACGGTTGCGGCCAGCTTGAGCACACAGAAGGAGATCATGCACGAGACAGACAGAGTTCCAGTAAGAGCGAGGGTGAGGGTTTTGTAGGGATCGCCGGCGATGCCGTTGAGATGAAAGAGCTGGAGCGCCAGCACTGCCATGCTGCCCACGGCCAATCCGCCGATCGAGGGCTGGACCCATTTGGGGACGTTCGCAAGCAGTTTGAACTTGGCGCGCAACCAAAGCAGCGAATCTGTGAATGCTACGGAGACAAGGGCCGCCAGCAGACCGAGCAGAGCGTACCACACAAGAGACGATGCGTTGCCGAGCGTGTAAGCGCGCTGCACGTGAAATACCGGGTTGGAGCCGAGAATGGAATGCTCGACAACGGCGGCGAGCGCGGCGGCGACAATGACGCCAGAGAGCATGGTTTGGTCAAGGTCGCCGATCAGTTCCTCAAGCGTGAAAGTGATGGCGGCGATGGGTGCGTTGAAGGCAGCGGCAATGCCAGCCGCCATGCCGACAGAGGCCATGCGGCGGCAGTTTTTGGGGCTAAGCCTGGCAACGCGGGCAAGCAGGCTGCTGACTCCCGCACAGATCTGGACGGTTGGGCCTTCGAGGCCAAGAGAGGCGCCCATGCCGATTTGCAAGGCGCAGAGGACGAACTTACCGATGGCCTCCCGCGAAGTAATGTAGCCGTTGCGCAACGCGTAGGCTACCTTAACCTGGGGAATGCCGCTGCCGGCGGCGGCCGGGGCGAAATAGGTGAGGCCGAGGCCTACCACCAAGCCGCCCACGCCGGGGGTGAGGATGGTCCACCAGATCCAACTGTAGCCATGGGCGGCGTTGGCGCGGTCGATGAGGTGAGCTTCGAGCCAACCGATGCTGAGATGGAAGGCCACCGCGGCCAATCCGCAGAGGCCGCCGGCCAGAATTGTGACGCCCAGAAGCCGCTGCCGCTCGGAAGGCATGCGGCGCATCAGCCAGGCAATAAACTTCGTGGAGAGTCCCTGAAATCCTACCCAATCGCTGCGTTTTGGACTTTCCTCGGGAATGGAAGTGGTCACAGGTCAAGTATAGAGGAGTGTGGGAGGACCCCGAACGGTGCGAATTTGTGCGATGGAAGCGCAGAATAAGGGTTCCCTGAATTCGTACTCCGCGCTAGAATTTCAGTATCCGCCATGTTTAGCCGCTCCGCAGTTCGAATCTCATCGACGCCCGTTCTGAAGCGATTTCATCGCGGCCGGCCCGACCGTGGACGGCGTTCTTCCCTCTGAGTTCTCGATCCGGTTGAGAAGTTTTCAGGATTGCCGTGGACCGTGCTCCGCGGAATCCAGCCGTGTCTCCGACGGCCGGAGGCACTTCATGCAATCCCAGAGATCCATCCGCGGGTCGCGGATAGAAAGGCTTTCCCTTATGAACAGCTTTGATAGCAAGACTACGCTCCGCTCCGGCAACCGTGCCTATACGATCTATCGCCTGCCTGCCCTCACGGCGCGCGGATTCGACCTGAGCCGCCTCCCTTTCAGCCTGAAGATTCTGCTTGAAAACCTGCTGCGCCGCGAGGATGGCGTGAATGTGACCGCCGCGGAGATCGAGTTCCTGGCTAACTGGGACGCCAAGGCCGAGCCCAGCCGCGAGATCGCTTATATGCCGGCGCGGGTGCTGATGCAGGACTTTACCGGCGTGCCCGCAGTGGTTGATCTGGCCGCCATGCGCGACGCCATCAAGACGCTGGGCGGCGACCCGGAGCGGGTGAATCCGCTGGCACCCGCCGAGCTGGTGATCGACCATTCCGTCCAGGTGGATGAATTTGGCACCGTGGGCGCGTTCGATGCCAACACGCTTTTGGAATTTCAGAGAAACCGCGAGCGGTATGCCTTTTTGAAGTGGGGGCAGACGGCGTTTCGCAACTTCAGTGCGGTGCCGCCAGGGATGGGGATCTGCCACCAGGTGAATCTGGAATACTTGGCCCGCGTGGTTTTCACCACGGAGATTGATGGGGAGCTGGTTGCTTATCCCGACACGCTGGTGGGCACCGACTCGCACACCACCATGATTAACGGGCTGGGCGTGCTGGGCTGGGGCGTGGGCGGCATTGAGGCCGAGGCGGCCATGCTGGGGCAGGCTGTGAGTATGCTGGTGCCGCAGGTAGTGGGATTCCGGCTGACTGGCAAGCTGCGAGAGGGCGCGACGGCCACCGACCTGGTGCTGACCGTGACCCAGGCGCTGCGCAAGCTGGGCGTGGTGGGCAAGTTTGTGGAGTTCTACGGACCGGGCGTTGCCGAGCTTTCCCTGGCCGACCGGGCGACGATCGCCAATATGGCGCCCGAGTATGGCGCGACTTGCGGCATCTTCCCGGTGGACGCGGAGACGCTGCGCTACCTGCGCCTGACAGGCCGCAGCGAAGAGCAAATTGCCCTGGTGGAGGACTACTACATGGAGCAGGGGCTGTTCCATACTGCTGCTGCGCCAGAGGCTGAATACACGCAGACGCTGGAGCTGGACCTGGGCGCGGTTGAGCCCAGCGTTGCAGGGCCCAAGCGTCCGCAGGATCGCGTGCTGTTGAAGGATGCGGCGGCCAGCTTTGCGCAGCAACTGCCTGCGCTGCTATCGCCCACGGCCAAGCCGCTGGGCACACGTACGGCGGCTGCGTGGCAACGGGAAGTTGTGACCGACGAGGGCCTTGCCGAGAAGGTTCCGGTGCATCTGACGACGACCGTCAAGGAGCGCTTTGGGGTCGATCCCGACACGTATCTGGATCATGGCTCGGTGGTGATTGCAGCCATTACCAGCTGCACCAACACCTCGAACCCTTCGGTGATGGTGGCCGCGGGCATTCTGGCGAAGAAGGCCGTCGAGAGGGGGCTGACCGTGCCGCCGTGGGTGAAGACTTCGCTGGCGCCTGGTTCGCGCGTGGTGACGGACTACTACACCAAGGCCGGCTTGATGCCGTATCTTGAAAAGCTGCGCTTCAACGTGGTGGGCTACGGCTGCACCACCTGTATTGGCAACTCAGGGCCGCTGCCCACCGATGTGTCGAAGAGCATCGACGAGCATGGGCTGGTGGCGGTGAGCGTGCTGAGCGGCAACCGCAACTTCGAAGGCAGGGTGAATGTGGACGTGCGGGCTAATTATTTAATGTCCCCGCCGCTCGTGGTGGCGTATGCACTGGCCGGCAGGATCGGCCACAACTTCGATGCGGATTCGCTTGGCCCGGACCAGAACGGCGAGCCGGTTTATCTCAAGGACATTTGGCCGACGCAGGCAGAGGTGGCCGAGGCCATTGAAAAAGGCTTGAGCAGCGAGAGCTTCCGCAAAGAGTACGCCACGGTTGCCGACGGCGACGCCAACTGGCAGGGGCTGAAGTTTCCCACGGGCGACGTGTACCAGTGGGAGCCGGACTCGACCTACATCCGCAAAGCGCCGTACTTCGACGGCATTACCAAGACGCCGGCGGCGGTGACGGACATCCTGGGCGCGCGGGTGCTGGCGGTGCTGGGCGACTCGGTGACCACCGACCACATTTCTCCAGCGGGCAACATCAAGGCCAACGGCCCGGCCGGCAAATATCTCTCGGAACACGGCGTGAAGGCTGCGGATTTCAACAGCTACGGCTCGCGGCGCGGCAATCACGAGGTCATGGTGCGCGGCACATTTGCCAATGTGCGGCTGCGCAACAAGCTGGCCCCCGGCACCGAGGGCGGCGTTACGCGGCTGCTGCCTGAGGGCGAGGGCATGTCAATCTTCGACGCCAGCGTGAAGTATGCCGAGCGGGGCGTGCCGCTGGTGATTCTGGCGGGCAAGGAGTATGGGTCAGGGTCTTCGAGGGACTGGGCGGCCAAAGGGCCGAAGCTGCTGGGCGTGCGGGCGGTGATTGCCGAAAGCTTCGAGCGCATTCACCGGTCAAATCTGGTGGGCATGGGCATTCTGCCGCTGCAGTTTGAGGCGGGCCAGAACGTCGAGTCACTGGGGCTGACTGGCGATGAGGTTTTCTCGTTCGCTGGCCTGACAGATCTCTTGAAGGA